>Ga0228711_1007976_pt1 | contig 15091 bp, 13 predicted proteins | sample MedpolnodulmetaG_2_FD_177996 | JGI IMG/M metagenome (GOLD analysis project Ga0228711, IMG submission 177996) | Root nodule microbial communities from Medicago polymorpha collected in Santa Monica, California, United States - brown nodules | ecosystem: Host-associated > Plants > Roots > Nodule...
TTTTTATATTAAAAAAAAATTTTTAATTTTTTTTTTTTTTTTTTGAAAAAATATATGATTTTCTTTTTCTTTCGATTTTGTAACTTTTCAAAAACAAATTTGAATTTTTTTTCTGATTTTTTGGATTTTTAAAATTTCTGAAAATTAGTTTTCATATTTTTAAATTGTTTTTTAGTTCATTTTTTATAATTAAATATGATGTGTTAAATGAATTTCACGTGTTGCAGTAAAAAAAAAGAAAATTTAAAAAATAATTTCATGTCAGCGCCACGTCATATGGTCTAGGGGGCATTTACGAAGAATCTTACTTTAAAAAGGACTAAATACAATTTTTTTTTAATAGGCGGCAAAACTAAAGGTGACCTATATTACATGGGGTAAAACACTATCAACCAAAATTATAATGATTCAGTTTATTTTTTCATTTAATAATATCAAAATTTTTATATCAACTAAACATAAACGAACTTGAAATTCTAGCACATTGGTTTTAAAATGTTCTATGCGATGTTCCAACACGCACAAATACGAATTTTGAACTTAATGTTTCAACATCGTGCTAATTGACACAAATTACATAAAAACAAAAGACAAGAAAATAAAAGGCACAAGATAATTGTTAGCCTAGTTTGGTTACAAACACACATACTCTGGAGGCTACCAAGTCAAGAAGGAAATCCACTAGTGTAGTCCCTATTATAAGTTCTGAACAAACTCCTCGTTTACAACTCTAGACCTAGGACCTACCGGTCTTGACTTCAACCTAGGAACTCCTAGATCTGAGATCCCATCTCACTTCCCTCAATCAACCACGTCCCATGTGATTATCAGATTACAACTCAGTTTGGTGAAGTTACCTTCAAAAACAAACTACCTCCGTGCTTCAAAGCTTAAGAGTAGCAACAACTTACAACTTAATAAAACAGTCATATGCTTGCATCAACATGATACAAGAAAGACTCACAATTAACAAACTAAAACTCAGTCCTTATCATGTACCACTTGATACACGAAAAGGATCACAAACAACAAAGACTCAAAACCATAAAAAAACTCTATTATGGTACAAGATGTCAGGATGTTGGAACAACATATCTAACATCGTACTAGAGTATTTGTTTTAGCAATAATGAAGTCAATATACCAAATACCCAACAAAACTCATCTAAAGAGAGTAATTGAACTCAAGTGATTAATAATTCAACCAAAAGATAAATCATCTAGAAGAACCTTGTGTAAATTAATTTCTTTACCAAATTATACTTACATCATAATTGAACCTTTAATTACCCCTAAAAAAAAGAACCTTAGATTAAGAATTACTAAATTGTTATTGTTATTTTAAAAAGATTCACAATATTACCAATATAGTTCCCCTTGGAAATAAGATCATCAATATAATATAATTGTTTTTATTTTCCTCATATAATTAACGTAATGTTACTTTATGCCTCTTAAACGTTGGGAAGTGACATCAACATAAGAAAGTAAGTAAGATGTTTGAAATTTAAAATGAGTTTGGGGGTGAATAATATTAAGAAATTTATGAAAGTGGAATTTGAATTGAAGCGGGTCATCATCCTTCATATTCTTTCTGCTCTTCAAATCTAACAATGATTCCAAACCAGAGCTCAATCCGCATTAACACCAAAATGCAGAAGGAAACACCAACTACTACTTCTACTCGAAACAACACCAATCGAAGAAACCCTCAGATCGAAACCAACGAAAACGAATTCGAATCTTCTCAAAACCCAATCAACTTTCCACCACCTCGAACACCGTTAAATTCCATACCCGATCCATCTCAGTATCACGAACCTGAACTTCTTCGTCATGCTCGTTCTTCCTCCGATAGGTTCGGGAACACTCCTTCCGTTCGGATTCCAAAACCTCATTCCGAACCTAACTCTGCTCAGAGCACACCAGCTAGAAATTCTTCTCGAGTTTCACTCGGTGGAGGAGGAAGTATCAGAGCGAGCTTAGGAAAAGGATTTATGAAAGGAGCTGAAATAATTTCAACGGAAGTTCAGCATTTTGAACTTAAACATGATCCTTCGTTTTGGATGGATCATAATGTTCAAGTACGTGTTTATCTTCTTTTTCTTCTTATTCTTCTATTGTAGTTTATGTTTGTTTGAAATTAGGGTTTTGTGTTTATTAGGTGTTGATTAGGATTCAACCGTTGAGTACTATGGAGAAGCTTTCACAAGGAAATGGAAGATGTTTGAAACAGGAAAGTGCACAAACTATGGTTTGGCTTGGTCATCCTGAAACAAGATTTACATTTGATCATATAGCCTGTGAAACCTTATCGCAGGTGCATCTCGAATCTTGAATTTTAAATTTGCTACTGTCTTAATGTTGTTGCATGCAAATTTGTGTGTTTTTTTGAGTTGCTATTTTTAGCCAGATGGAAGTAATTAAGGTTTAGTGAGTTCAATTTTGAAATTTGAAATATGAAATAAAGAAATTTCAGAATGGGAAATTGGTGTGTTCAACGGAAGGTTTGAGTTGAAATAAATGCTTATTTTGGTTGTGAACTGGTGTAGGAGAATCTTTTCAGAGTTGCGGGAGTGCCCATGGTGGAGAATTGCTTGTCTGGTTACAACAGTTGCATGTTTGCTTATGGTCAGGTATATCACCGGAGAGGATTTCTTGACTTGCTCTTTTGCTACGAGTTGTTGTGTATTGGTGTTTTTTTGCTGAAGTTGCGGCTGATTTTTGCAGACGGGTAGCGGAAAAACATATACCATGATGGGTGAGATCAAAGAAACACAAGGGTGTTTGGATGAAGATAGTGGGATAACACCAAGAGTTTTTGACTACTTATTTATGAGGATTAAAGAGGTTTGATACTTAGAACAATGTTTCCATGGTTATAGCATGTTCTTTTCAATTTTATTTTATTTAATATGGTTTCTAAGTCATTGTTATTGCTATTTTTATCTTTTATGCAGGAAGAAGAAAACATGAAAGATTGTAGATTGAAATACACTTGCAAATGTTCCTTTTTGGAGATATACAATGAGCAAATAACTGATCTTCTAGAACCTTCATCAACGAATCTCCAAGTAATCCACAATTTCCTGTATCTATTTTGATTGCAATAGTTGTTATTGCTTTGTGTCTAACAAATTTCAAATTCAATATCCTCTTTGTAGCTCAGAGAGGATATGAAGAAGGGGGTATACGTTGACAACCTTACTGAACATAGTGTGGTCACAGTCAACGATGTTCTGAGGCTTTTAGAACAGGTGGGATTTTGTGGTCAAATATATTTGCAATTTGAACTTACCGTTATATTTTATGTATCGGTGCTTGAAGCTTGCTCATGTTTGGCCATGATGTTATTCTCCTACAAAATATAACAGGGCACTGCAAATAGAAAGGTGGCTGCAACTCATATGAACTGTGAGAGCAGTCGATCTCACAGTGTTTTCACTTGCATTATTGAAAGCCAATGGGAGAAAGATTCTATGACTCATTTTAGGTTTGCAAGGTTAAATTTGGTAGATCTGGCTGGTTCTGAAAGGTAACTACAAACTTTATGATTAGAATCTTTATATACTGCTGCTTTTATTTTTCCTAACATGTCCTAACTTGCACATTCGTCTAGGCAGAAAACCTCTGGAGCCGACAGTGAACGGCTGAAAGAAGCTGCAAATATAAATAAATCATTATCAACTCTTGGGTAGCTATCAAGGACCTATTTATTGATTTTCTTTCTATCAATATTTTGTGGTTGAATGTTTATATACTCCAACAGTAGAAAGAACTTGTGGTTATGTTCAATTGAGTGATTTCATTAATTTGTTTTTCCATGTGCTTAGCTTGGTCATAATGACATTGGTCGACTTAGCCCACGGGAAGCCTAGGCATGTTCCCTACAGAGATTCAAGGCTTACATTTCTTCTTCAGGTAAGATACTCTTAAGTTCTACAAAATGCGATGAATGTTGTGTACCATCTAGTTCATTATTCTCTACAGTAACATAACGATACTCCCCAAAAATTTATTTGCAGGATTCTCTAGGTGGAAACTCAAAAACAATGATTATTGCAAATGTTAGCCCATCCATTTGGTATGTATAATTCGCTGCTTGAAATTATAAAACAGTCCTTTCCATTCTTTTTTGGTTCTTCTATCCTTAATATTGATTATTCTTCCCATGCAGCTCTGCTAACGAAACACTAAGCACTCTGAAGTTTGCCCAGCGAGCCAAGCTCATTCAAAACAATGTACTAGCCTATATCAATGCATGATACCTGTTTTTTCTTTGGGTGGGTGGGGTGGTGGTCGGGGAAGAATTAGATACCACAATGCACGCTACGTAATACCTTTTTTATAATTGACATAATGTATAGATTAATTAAATTTTACCCTTGTTGCTATTAAAAGGCAAAAGTGAATGAAGATGCTTCCGGTGACATAAGTGCACTGCAGTGGCAAATCCAACAATTGAAGGTATTGGATTAAAAGTTTCAAAACTGTTGATGTTTTCCCCAACACTATACTACATCATATGACTGACATATATTCTGAACTGGAGCAGGGTCAACTATCCTTTCTGACAAAGAATAATTTTTTCCCACCACTGGTGTCAACTTTGGAGCCAAATTCTGATAGCTGTAGGTTGAGCGAAGTGTCAGAAGAACATGACTCTATGGGAGAAAGAGCCACATCAGATCACAAACTGCTTACTCCAAACAAAGAGGTACGTTATATATCAACCATGGTAAGGAGCTTGTATTATGGGTTGTGTGAGTTATCAGGGAACTTTATCCTACAATGGATTGCATAAGATTTTCAAGGGTTTTTATCCAATAATAATGATCATCGCGACAAGTCTCACTAATAGTTAGAGCTGTGATAGATCAAATACATGAAAGCTGCTCTGGTTGGAGCCTTGAGGAGAGAAAAAATGGCCGAGACTACAATCCAGGATTTAAACGTCGAAATTGATCGCATGAAATGCTCGGTATGCATTTTTTTGTCAAAAAACTCTCAGAATTCCACCTTTTTAAGCCTTGCATTAATTGTTATTCCAGAAGCATCCATAAGTATTTATAAGTTGATCATGTGAATAAGTTATAATATTTTCCCATACCACGAGCTAAAAATACTTGTATCGCATTCTCCGTAGGTTCAACAAAAGGAAGAAGATGCTCAACATACATCAATTATGTTGAGGCATTGTGAGGAGAAAATTAAACAACTTGAATTGTTGGTAGATGGTCAACTGTCAGCTGAGAAGTATCTCATGGAGGAAAATAGGGATTTAAAAGAGGAGATTCAGTTGCATAAAATGAAGAGTGATATGAATTCAGAATCATCCAAACTTGTTTTGGAGAATGATAGACTTTTGCAACAACTACAAAAGTAGGTTGCATTGTCCGTTAATGTCTTAAATTCTAATAACTTATTGGATGCCAATGACTCATTTTGCTTCAGTGCTTACTACCAGATTCCAAAACTTCTATGAGCATGGAGAGCGGGAAAGATTGTTGACTGAACTTTCTGAATTGCGCGATCAGGTTGGCTTGATTCCAGAATTTGTCATACTCTATACTGATAGATGAAACTCAAATCTCACGTCGTTGACTGCAATTATGGATATTTTCTATTTTGTTTTTCTTGTGCAGCTCCTGGTCCATCTCCAAGAAAAAGTTACTTTCTCTGTGAAAAATGAAAATCAGGTCAACTTCTTTTATTACTCGTGCAATATTAGTTATGCATACCGAGATTTCCTATTTTCACTTGTTATGTGCTTTGGATTTTTCAGGACATTGATGCCAGACAGGAATTAGAAGTTTGCCAGAATATGAATTCTGAATTGCTTAGGTAGACAGTTGGTTTATACCATTATTATTATCCTCACCTTTATTAATAATAATATTATAGTTCATGCTGTCCTAAGGAAATTTCTCAACAGTTCATTAATTATTTCATATCGTTGAACAAAGCTTCTAGCGCTGGGATACAACGTATGCTAAGCTACAGCTTTGATATCAATTTAATGACGCTGTATTTAATTTAAGTTTGTTATCGTTGGATAATTCTTTGCAGTAGAAAAAACATTTACTTTATTATGAACGGGAACAACTTAACGTGTGACTGTTTGGGAATTTGAAACCCAATTTAATTTCTTTATTTGTCCTTTTCCATATCTAGATTTACGGGACTATGGGTTGTGGTGATAGTGATAGTGTGATACTATTATTGTTCTCCCAAAAACTATTATTGCATTAGACTGGTGACACATTTCTTCCTTTCTTTTTCCTGTGGGTTGTTTGTTACAGAGAAGTTGGCAAATTACAGGCAGAACTTCGAAAGTATTTGAACTACAATCAAGTGAAGTCTAATTTTGTAAGTTTTTCTAATGAATTTCTGCTGTCCTTGTGAACACATTGTTGAGCCTTGGTTCTGTCATGTATGTTTAATAACTTTTCATCCGCACAGGTTTTGCGTTCTTCATTTGATCATCCTGATGAACTTCTGACAACAGATAAATGTTCCTTGGTGAGCAACAATACCAACAAATTTTTAGATTATCACATACTTGACCTGGTTTACATATGGTAGCGCCTTTCACAGAAATGCGTTTGTATGCATATCATGTCAGTTTCAATCTATTATGTACTTGGTTTTCAGTATTACCAGAACAATCACAATTTCATGATTTCGTCGTTTGCAATAAAAGTTGGAAAGCATATAAAAAAATGTATGCAAATATAGTTAGATTTAGATATATCCACCTCCTGAACAATATATGGATTTGTATTCAAAAGATATTTAATGGATTAACATGTACTCGTGGTCATCATTTTAGGGAAGTGAAGTACATTTGCGTGCTTCGGGGTTTTCTTATATTTTTTTATGGTTGCTTTCTTCTTCTTTTATAATCATATTTATCATAATCAGCTAAAATTGTCAGGCTGAGACAATATCTGTGGGAAGTGATTCTGGAGATGAGATGCCATCCTCTACATGGGAATATAAAAACAACACAGGGCTCGAAACCAAATTGGAAAGAATGAGCAAGGATCTTAAAGAAGTGAGGTTACTTAATGACCAATATCAGGAGAAATGGGCATTACAGTTATCTCAAAAACAACAGATGGAAAGCGTCTGTCAAGAAGTTGAGACGGAAACAAGCAACACAATTCTTCATTTGCAGGAAGAGGTTGCCAGTATTCAATCAGAGTTGGAAGGGAAGCTGTACTCCATTGATCAAGAAAATACAAAGCTAAGAAATGTAGTTGCAGCAAAAGAAGAGGAAATAAAGTCACTTTGTTTGGACTGGGAAAAGGCAATCTTGGAACTGACAACCTTCCTTCTTGAAGGTTCTAGATCTCTCAAAGATGCATGTGGCCAAGTACAAAACATCTCTTCTTCATTTCCGAAGGTCAATGCTTGGATTGGCGAACATGTTAGCATGGCTGTTAAAAAGTATATTGAGAAGGAGGAAACAATTCATCAACTACAAAGTAGCTTGGAGGATGCACGAAAGATGGTATTGGAAATGGAGTTGAAAATAAGTTCCTTAAAGGAAGCAACTCTAACCTTAAGTGAATTTGAACATTTAGACAATGAAAATGGCATTGAAGAGGCTTTTCAATTAAGAGTTCTGCTAAATGAGAAGGCCAATATAATAAGGACCCTGGAAAATGAAATAAAATTTAAGAACGATCAACTTTGTAAAACAGTTAAACAAGCCGACGCTGCATTCCTTGTAGCAAAATGGCTTTCTGATTGTTTTGATGCTGCTCACATGAATAATGATGCTGAAGACATTTCCATCCCTAATCTAGATATGCAAGGCAGATTGGGAAGTTGTACTACTTTTGAGAATCTAGATGTTGGATATAATTCAATACTAAATGATCTTATGGGTCAAGTTGAGTTAACAAAACTAGAAGTGTTGGAGATGGAGAATGCTGTAAAAACTAGTTTTGTAGATACAGAAATGCAGACTGCAGGTTTCCAAACTGGTGCCCTGGGTCTTTTTTCAGCTTATAGGGATTTGATTCAAGACATAGTCAAAGAAACAAAGGATATGAGGAAAGAAATAAGGGATTTAAAGATGCATCATATTAGTTCTGACGGTTATAAAGTTGACTCCTTGACATCAAATGCAGACAACTGCCAAGTGTTTGCAAACCAACATCACACCCTGCATCAGATTAAAGAGCAACTTGTTGTAATGAATAAAAGATTAAACATCATAGAGAACTGTATTAGCAAAGATGTAGATGTGTCAAGACTCCAATTGGCAGATGAAGATTTCATAGATGCTGATGAATTGAGCACCGATAGTTCTTCAGTCTCTGATTTATCAACTGAAACTGAGAGTGTTGCTTCTGGTAGCAAGTCACTTGGACTCGCAACTGGAGAAATAACTGAAAAACAGGTGCATCTAAATTCTGAAAGAGGCGTTATAGTTCCATCAAACGATGCTTCCAGTTCATCACATTCAGCAGAGTTCATGAGAAGGCCAATCTACAATGAAGCAGCAAGGTCCTGTCTGAGGAGAGAATTAAATGACACGTATGATGGTTTCCAAAGGCTCTATAATTGTTTGTCTTCACTTCTCACAAATCTGGATGGTGGATCATGTTCTTACCCGAAAGGTATCATTTTGTTACTACTTCTTCCATGTTTCCATAAATAACATTTTTTGATATGCCACATCCATCTGTACTTAGTCATCTGAAATTTAATTCTAAATTCTAAATCATGTAATGATAAATGACAGAACTGGAAAAGGTGGCTCCATCTTCATGGTTGAGGATGCAGAAAGATGAAGCTGGCTACGAGAGTGACACAGAGGTATGTACAATCATCACGGTTTTTACTGGACAGGAACATAATCATGTCTCTTATGTTCTTTACTTCTATGTCTATGATTCAGGTGTTTGACTATAGGGATATTAAGCCTGACGAGCGCTTCTTAACCAAGTTTATGGAAGCTCATGCCGCAGTGAAGGAAGCAGATCTTACACTACATGCTTTGACAAAGGCATTTGAAGATTCAAAACAATTAACTGCTCTGTGGAAGCAGGCTGGTGAAAACTTGACAATCGAGAGAGCAAGCATGGCAGAAGAGATTCAAAAGCTTAAATATTCACTACACCATACAGAGGAAGAGAATCAATTACTGAAGGATCACATCAATTTCAGCTTGATAGAGATGACAAATACAATTTCCACGCTAGAAGAGTGTTTTTTACAAATGAAAACCGATGTGGAGAAGAAATTCAAGGTAATATATTCTGATGTTTTTCTGATGGGGGAGGAGATACTACACTTTATGAACAGCTTCAGGTCATCAGTAGAAGATATTTGCTCTCAGACCGTTGATGTAGGTTTTGAATCTTTTGCTTTGTACCGTTGCTGTTTAACAGAGCTTGTCAGTCAATTCGCTAATTATATTGTAGACCATGACTTGCAATCAGCTAGGCAAAGGGAATTGCATGATTTGCCAAAAACTTGCTCAAGTATTGCAGAACCTGTCCCTAGTATAGTTAATGAAGGTATAGGGACAATAGATCACCATCATCTGTTAATCCAAAATGTGCAAGAGGAACCAGACCTTCCCAATGTTAGAGTATTTTATGAAAACATGGCTCTCAAAAAGGAGTTAGAGAGGAAACAGGAGCTATTAGAGGGTTTACTTTTTGACTTCAGACTGTTGCAGGAATCAACTTCTAACAGTAAGGAAATTAAGGATCAGATTGAGAAGTTAATATTTTCTCTAAGCCAAGCTCGGTATGAGCTAGAGATTAAATCAAGTCAGCTTGACGATATATTGGTTCAAAACAAAAAACTTGAAGCTTCTCTTGCTGACACTGAAAAGGCCTTGACTAGATCAAATTACAAGCTTGAGCTTGCTAAAGAATCAATTGAAAAATTTGTTGATCAAAATGAGGAGTTAAGGGATATTTTAAAAGAATTATATGCCAACAAAACTGAAGCTGAAGAGCAATTGGATGAGCATAAAGAGGTGATTAAAGGCTTGGAAAAAGAAATTGCTAATTTGACAGCTTCATTGGAAAACCAATCACTTTCCTTGTTTCAAAACATTGAGGATGAACTAAATCAGGTGATTATGGAGAGAGACCAACTTCATGAAGAAATTCATATCTTGAATGACAAGCTTGAGATGACTCATTCCTTGGTTGATGAAAAGGAAGCTATTGCCATGGAAGCTCGTCAGGTATCTTTATGTTGATTATTGTGATTGCTTCTAGTTTCTAATTATTAATATTGTTGGAACCATCTTTTATGAAACTGAAATCTCAATTGTAGGAGTCGGAGTCTAGTAAGCTCTTCGCTGAGCAAAAGGAAGAGGAGGTCAAGATTTTGGAACATTCTGTCGAGGAACTTGAATCTACCATTAATGTTTTAGAAAAAAAGGTTAGTTGAATTGGGCAATATTGTTCATGTTCAATGTCAATGTCAGTACAATACAGGCTTGTCGTTTGAAATGGCTCAAAAGGTTAATCATACAGATCTTTTATGTCTCTGCTTTTTCCGTACTACATTGCATTGCTCTTAGGTGTATGAAATGGATGAGGAGGTAGAAAGACATCGTTCAATTAGTGATTCACTAAAAGTGGAACTCCAAGCTTTGAAAGAGAGGATACTGTTAGTTGAGAATTTACCCCAAAACTCAGATTCAGAAAGCATGAGTGTTCAAACTGGAGAGAAGAAATCTAGGTTGGAGCTGCTACCTTTCCTTGATTTGTATTATAGTTTAATTTTTACCAAATGCAAATGTTAACATTGAAATAATTTAACTCTGATGAAAACTTGATAGGTCCAATGATGTAGAGATTCAAAATTAGATTAGTGCTAATAATTTTTACACTACATGTTTGCCCAAATTATTTTCTATGTATGGTTTCTATTTTCTAATTTAATTCATGTAAACAACAGGCGCAATTTATTTCTAAAAGGGCTTTCTACTGTTGTTATTGTAATTGATTTCGGATTTGATTTCTTTGTTGTCCATCACATAAAAACCCCTGATGTAGGCAACTACCCAGCAAAGTACTGGAACTTCATGAGGCACAAATACAGATAAAGCTTCTTGAAAATGAAAATGCAGAGAAAGATCAGGAGGTATTCTTCTCTACCTCTAACTTTTTTTAAAAAAAATCAATTAAATTGGACTTTTTGTTTTTTTCGCCTCATATTTTGTTTATATTTTGGAAGATTAAAAAGTGCAAAGAGTACATCTCTGAAATTGTACTGCATGCTGAAGCCCAAACATTGCAGTACCAGCAGAAGGTACGCACCAATACAAGTTCAGGTTTTATAAAATAGTTTTCACATTACGCTAAGATCAAGTTTGATTAACAATTTTTATTTGAAAAACCAAAAATATGTATCATGTTGTTCTTACGTTGCAACGTCGTTTGCTTCCCAATCCTTCTTATTAGTACAAGTGCCTGGAGTCAATGTTCCGTGAAGTGAAAACAGATATGTCATATTCAACATCCATGGTACCAACATCAGAGAAAATGGAGAAAACGTCAACAAGGACTAGAGGTTCTGGCTCACCATTCAGATGCATTTCAAATCTGGTTCAGCAGATGAATCAGGAGAAAGATCAAGAATTGTCAGTGGCAAGGCTCCGTGTGAAAGAACTAGAGGCACTTGCAGCTAGCCGGCAAAAGGAGGTCTATAACCTTTTATTGTCTCTATCCCATGTGTAGAACTTAATATCCTTGGAGAGTATACATTAGTATCATTTTCATACAATGGGTAGAAGGATTTTAGTTGATATATGAAAAGAAAAATATAAAAGTGATGGCCTCAAGAATCTACTTCTCAGATCTGGTTTATTTGTCATTCATCCAAATCTAAATCTCCATTTGTTTTATGTTGGATATTTGTTCAAAGAGAAATGTTTCTCTACACCTGAATTTTACATCTGGCTTACAATGTTTTAACCTTTTTTTAATTTGGTTAGAAACCATCATTGATTTTCTAAGCAACCTTCTGAAACTAGTGGTGGTGGCTCATGGTCAAAAAGCGGATTTAGCTCGTAATTTAGTTGTAGGCCTGGGTTAAAATTTAAGGTGTCAGAGAAACTACTGTTCATATATATTCTATCTATAATAATGCTGAGAATTATCATTGCAGTAATTATTAAACACATAATGGACTAAATGTCTAAATTTATATTGGATCAGGTTTGCATGCTACAAACAAGGCTGGCTGCTACCGAAAGCATGACTCATGATGTGATTCGGGACCTTCTTGGTGTCAAATTGAACATTACCAACTATGCGGTATGTTTCAGATTTATTTTTATATTGTGAAATTTCATGGTTGCAATTTCTCATTGCCTTGCATTTTTGTTGCTTCTGGTATGTTCCAGAATTTGATAGACCAAAACCAAATCGTGAAATTAGTGGAGGAAGCTCATCATCAGAGAGAAGAGTTCTTTGCAAAGGTACTCTATGCTAAAAAATTATTGTGTGCTGTAAATTTTATAAGATGTTTAACGTAATTGCCATTTCTTTATCATTAGGAAAAAGAGAATCTTGACCTTAGACAACATATTAATGATCTCATTGAAGAAAGAGAGAGGTTAGTATGCTTGGAAACCATGTCTGACTGCTCTGTTATCCATGCTTGATTATGCTTTCTAATAAATTTTCTTAATTTGGAATAGCTCATGATTTACAAGTTCTTTAACATATTTAAACTCCTCGCATGGAGTAATGTTGAGCATATGTTATTTCATATTTGATTTAAGTTCATATTAGACTGGTTGAGTGATCTTAAAAGAGACATAGACCTTTTCTTTTACCATAAAGCATGGCGTAATGAGTTTTTTCTTTTTTAATGGCAAAATATATTAATAAGCTCTAAATCAAGCACGAGGTGGAGTTATGAGTTATTGATCAAATAAGAGATTCTTCCGAATTCCAGCTATACATCTCAACATATTAGAGATGTCTTATGTGTTAAGTTACATTCCAAATTTTCTGTTCTTTATTGTCTAAATTCTGAAATCTGTATCCATGCTATTTCAAGATTAAGAACGACTGAATACTCTGAAATTGAACTCAAATTTCATTTCTATTCTAACCGTATTTAATTTGTGACTCAGCTGCATATCAAACCTGAAAACTAAAGAGGCAGATATGCTTGTTACTCAGATAGCAGTGCAACAACTCCAAGAGCGAGATCAGTTGCTTTCTGCACAAAATGAAATGCTGAAGGTACTTCTAGGGAGCAACACATCACTGTGATCTGGTTTTTACCACATAAGAATTAAAAAAAAAAAATCAATCTGTTTATGGTTTTTTTCCTGTCAATTGTTGTAGATGGACAAGACCAATCTGATGAGGAAGATTGCAGAATTGGACGACATGGTTAAAACACTAGTTGGGACACAAAATTCTCAACATATCCCACAATCATCAAAGACTAAGGTCTACTTACATTTTCTATCTTTAGTAGGGTTTACTTTATCATTTTAAAATGAAACTTTCCTTCTCAGTTACGAGCATTTTATTTTGTGGATTACAGGACAAGGGAGCTCAAAATTTGGGTAACGTCAGATTTACCAAGAGGTTGTCACAGTCTGAAAGACTTCTTGCTCGTGTGAACGAAGAGCTTACTCAGTACCGCAAATCTTCTGGTGATAGTTTGCACGGCTAAACAACCACTTTTTTTGCGGCTGAGCCAACATTTTTTAATGTAAAATGTACAGACAATCCTCCATCTGTATAATTGATTGATCATTGCAAGTCCTTTGGCAAGTTAAAAAATGTAAAAACAAATACTATGTCTCATCATGTAAAATCTAGTGTGGTGTTTTTGCCTTTCATTCATTGTTGGGGTTGTAATTTTGATCTCATTGGCTTTGATTCTATTCATGGCACTTCTAGTGCAGTGAGCAGTTTATATATACTGTTTTTTTTTCTTCAAATAAATAGGTTGACATTGATTTGTGACATGTAATACACCACATCAGAGTTGACCAACCGCTGACAAAAGTTCTCTAAATATAAGGACTTAATTAGAAAAAAAATAAAACAGTATTGGGATCTAATCACAATTTTTTTTAGTTTAACCTATTTACAATTTTGCAAATAGCTTAGGAATCTACATACTTTTCCCCCTTTTCTGTATACAATAAAAGGCGTTAAAACAACGTTAAAGGCATTAAAGTTTAAATGATCAATCAAATATTTTTTTTTGAAGAAGCTAAAATGAAATATATTACCACATGAGAGTGTGCTTCCTAGTACAAGGCGTATCAAGGAAGAAACACAAGGTCTGAACAATATTTACAAGGAAAATGAACAAATATACAGAAAGGAAAAAACGATTAACCTATGCCCAACATGGTGAACGGACTAATCCACCAGCCATGTGAATTAAGGGGAAGAGTTACATACTTCGCCTTCAACCACATATAGGAGATGGACTTAATCCGATCAACCACCTGAAAAACGGGGCATTCTTTGCCATTGAATAATCTATTGTTTCTTTCCTTCCAAATTTTCCACATCGCTGCAAACCAAATAACCTGTAAGATTGAGCGTCTCCTCCTCGCAATGCCTCCACAAAAGCCAAACTGATGAAAATGACCGGACACTGAGAAAGGGTTGGCCACTGAGATGCCAATCCACCTGTAAAGTGAGTGCCAGACCGTACCAAAAAAATTACAATGAAGAAATAAGTGATAAGACGTTTCGATAGTGCCGCATCCTGCCACACACAACCTGGAATCAAAGTGGATTACTCCTCGTCGGAGTAGATTGTCCTTGGTTGGCAATCTATCCCGAATCAAGCGCCAAGCAAACAACACCACCTTGAGAGGAACATCCTTATGCCAGATAGAAGAAGCGTCGTCTGGTTGCTCCGCAGGCGGTTGAAGTGTGAGAAAATTGTACAAGCTACGAACACTAAAAGCATGTGAGGTCTTCAGAGTCCAGAGCCATCTGTCCTCCCTATTAACATGCAAAGAAACAGTACCAAGCAGTAAAATGAGCTCCCCCACCATCTCCTCCTCCCATACAAACAACCTCCGCCTCCACCTCCAAGCCTCACCACCCCACCC
>Ga0228711_1007978_pt1 | contig 15084 bp, 5 predicted proteins | sample MedpolnodulmetaG_2_FD_177996 | JGI IMG/M metagenome (GOLD analysis project Ga0228711, IMG submission 177996) | Root nodule microbial communities from Medicago polymorpha collected in Santa Monica, California, United States - brown nodules | ecosystem: Host-associated > Plants > Roots > Nodule...
AAAAAAAAAAACTATGTATTAATTGAGTAAAAAATGGTAGTTTTTTAAGGGGGAAAAAGAGTGGTAGTTAATAATACTATAATTTAATTTCAATATATGTTACTAATTAAATGACATTCTTTATGAAAATTTATTTTACTCACAAATTAATTAAATTATGTTTTTTTATGATAACATTAAATATCTGGTCAAAAAACAATAACAAGAAATATCTCTTTTAAAAATAAAATAAAAATAGATGTCGTTCCTTAAAATAAAAAAAAACAATAAATGTCGTAAAATTCCCTCAAAAAAAATGTGGTAACATTAATTAGAATTTGATTGCACTCGTTTTTTTTTTTCAACATTGCTTTTAATTACATCAAGTCCTTTTTTTAGGGGAACAAGTTTGACTGTTTTTAGGACCGCATGAGTGGCAAAACTCTTTGAAGAGATTTAATATTGTTTATGTTGTATTTATGGACCTAGATTCTAAGTTCAAGCCTACAAATATTTGAGAAAATTATATGATGATTTTTGTTGTATGTAAATAAAGTGGCAATTACCACATGAAATTTACACATGGACATTGCAAACTCAAACTCTTGTGAAGGTGTCCAGCTCAACAATATCATTGTTGCTATTTGAGTTAAATCTTTCTAATCTTTATATGTGTGTCCCTTAAAAAATGTGTGTGTATTTGCCTTGCGATGGGTACACATGATCAAAGATTTTAAAAGGGTAATGCTAACTTGTGTTCTTAGGACACAAGTTAAGGAGCTATAAAAGGAAATAAGCAATAAATTTTCTAATAAAAGTATAAATATTTAAAGATTTGTAATGTTGAATACACAATTTAAAAAAAAAAAAAGTATTATATCTTTAACTTCTTATCTTTAACATTAAAGACACAAGTTAACATTTCCCTAAATTTACGAGTCAATATACTCCATTCATATACCTACTTCAATGATTACTTATTACTTTCTCTTTCTACTTGTATGAAGAATGTTTTGTTTTATACAGCTTAGTAAAAGATCATTCAATTCTTTGTTAAACTAAATTTCTATAAAAGAGTCATAATTTTATTATTTGTTGACCTCAAACATTATTATCTCCGATCATAATAGCACTGGATGTGGTACGGAGTTGCAGCAGATTTTTGGTAGATTGACTTTGAGTTAGCTTCAAGTTTCAACAATGTTATTGTTATCATCTGAGTTCATACTTTATATATGTTGATAGTACATGTCTGTAACATAAGCAAGTAAAGAGGTTGTTCGAGTTGGAGCAACATTTAATGGATGAAAGTGAAATGAAAGCAAAACCAAAGGCTGTCATGATGGGCTGCTACCAAGAAGTGGCAACAGGGCAAAAAGACTCTGAATTTGAAATCGGGTTGACTGCATTAAAAAATTCGACGCATTCACATGGTCGTCACACCCTTGATCGTTGGTTCGAAATAAAATGGTGATGTTTATTTTTATTTTTTAAAAAAAAATACCAAGCTTAAATTTTATGGTGTCCTCAGAATGTGACAATTTTTTTACGGCAAGCAATCTAGGTTTGTTGAGCTTGTAACATGTTTGGTCTGTGTTCATCTTTTAAGTCTTGTTTCCCAATTTTGTTTCACGTAAATATATAGAAGTTACAAAATAAGCTTTTGCCGGTGGTGCCATAGAAGAGATCACCAACATGGTTTTAAAATATGTTTGGAGCTCATACCCAGATTAATTTCTGATATTGTGAACATCAATCAAGGTAGTCTTTAGATTTTGCAAAGGTATCAAAATATGCGATAATTTACCTTCCTACGTGGGAATCATCATAGAGGGTTGCAAAGGTATACCCCATTGCTTTCATTATTTATATTTCCTCCGTTTTAAAATACATGTCGCAGTCAACCACGACATACATGTCAATACACAATTTTGACCATTAATATCTGTAATTATATATAATAAAAAATTATAGAAAATTGATATTTCGAAAATATTCATCAAGACAAATCAAACAACATCTTACATGCTAACATTTGTATTTATATACGGATTAAAAAACATGGTCAATGTAAGCTATGCAAATAATGTACATTGTAAAATTGCGCATGTATTTTGAAACGGATGGAGTATTTAAAAAATGTTAGAAGAATTGTTAATCAAGTGGCTCATTATTCGTCATTTGATTTTTTTAATGAGTCTTGCTAACAAGTGCCCTTATGGCACTTCTTAATAATACAAAATGGAAATAATTGGTAAATTTTAAATAAAAAAAGTTAGTTTTTAAAGTTTCAATGCATTGAATGTGTTATGAAACTATTAGAATAAGAATAAGAAGAACAAGATTAAAGAGAAGAAGAGAGAATAGAGAGGATTATATTATTCTCTTGGTATATACAATTAGGTTACATATGAGCTTTATTTATAAAGAAATACAATGATTTGGGGAACAAGCAACAATGACTTGGGGAACAAGCACCATATAGCCCAATAAGCTAATAGTATGACCCAATAACCCAATTGTTATATGGACATCCACTTATAATATTCATAACACTTCCTCTTGGATGTCCATCGAGGATATGCCTCGTTAAAACCTTACTGGAGAAAAACCCAATGGGAAAAAAAATATAGTGAAGGAAAAAGAGTACAATATCCTTTTGTGTCATAATCTGCCTCATTAAAAACCTTAACAGGAAAACCTAGTGGGATAAAACCATGGTTAAGGGAAAAAAGTGCAGATCACATTTTTGTCTTCCCTTCATAAAGACAATTATATATGAGACGAAAAGGTTTAAATAATCTTTTATGCTAATTGCTCAAAATCTTTACTTGGCGGTGACTCTGTAGAAAGATATGATTTATCTCCATACTCTTCTTCAAATAGCAACTTCTGAGATATCTTCATATTGAGTTGTTGAAAGAACCTCCTTTCAAAATTAAAAAACCGCAAGTTTCCTGTATGTGTAAAATTATAATCCTTAATAAAGAGCACTCTCCACTTCTCTAAGATACAAATTGTATGTTTGACTTTGCTGCAATATCTGTATTTACTAATATTGACAAAAATAAAATACCATGATATATATAATAAGCAAAATACATTAGTGTCTTCACCTGACCAATTCAAATTGGTCATAATTTTCCTAAGGACGTGATCTTTACTCACATCAAGTGACATCACAATCATTCTATCACATAATCAACTAGATTTGTCCATGTTGACCATTTTGTAACAAATTTTAGAATCTCTTCAGCAGTTCTAATAATATTTATATGATTATCATAAAATCGATTATAAGAAATTCATTTCGATATTCTTAAAATGGACAAATGATGTCATCACTTCAATAGTTTTGATTGTATGTCTTCTGCCAGTGAAATTCTTCAAGGAGTTTCATATAACCATCACTATTAAGTGAGCCATACAAATATATTGTAGCACATCTTTTATATAATTTGAGTCTTTCATGTGCTATCGAACTTAATCAAGTATGAAAAAGTTCTTGAATTCACTTCAGGTGAATATGTCTTTTAAAATAAATGGCACACATTTATCAATCCACTTCTAGTGAACGTATCAAACTCTCTGTGTATTTTACCATTCTAATTCCCTTTTCGCTCGAAAAATCATATATGTCAATTTAACTTCACACCTTCAAGTGTACGGACTACAAGTCGAAACAAAATATGATTTATAAAGCGAGTTTGATTTCACTAGAATTGTCTCTTTTTATTTGCAAATATTTTCATTATCAATAACTTTAATTGAATTTAACCCATGATCCTCATTATTACTTATCACATATAGCGCTTTATTATATCCAAAAACACGACGACGTTGAATTCATTTCGGTTCCATCTCATTCAATTGAGATCTTTTTATTCATGACATAATTTATCAATATTTCATAAGTTTCAGGTACCTGATCAGTTCTTCTGGAACTGAAAAAATCAATTATGTCATAAAACTCTTTTTAGAGTTTCTATATCCTTGTTTGAGTTATCATTCCTTTAAGCTCCTTTTCTTATTCAAGACTTTTTATATTTGAAACCGATTGATCTATCATGCTTCAGGCACGATTGAAACTCATTTGCAATATTAGATTATCCAACATGAAAATCTATTTCGTTTGGAGCATTAGCAGCTGATATTTGATTTGTTTACCTTTGCAAATGAGTACATCTTGAGGATCAAGACGAGACAATAATATTTCCTTTCAAATAATTTATTTGAACTTCAGGTTCACATTTGCAGCTGCTTATTATCTCCCCCTTATATTGGAAAAACTAATCCATCAATTGATAATCAACCTACTAGGCTGTAAATAAGTTGGCTCAATATAATTTATAATAGATGGAGATTCACATCAAACATGTTTTCCCAATATTCTTTCAAGATTTATCTTAGTGCAATATATTGGAGGAACTGTGATATACACAACACATCCAAAAATTCACTTAGATGAGAAATATCATGTGGTTAACCTAAGATCAATGATAGATCAAGGGGAGGACTTCTATATAGTAATGTGTTGGCTTGATACAAATCAATATCTCAACATACAAGATTATTGATTCCCAAAATAGAGTTTATAAGACATGGTCTCATAACCAAAATAGAGTTTATAAGGTATGGTCGGATAAGTATCAATCATAGGATTAACTTTAGACGTCTAAAGAATGGATCTTCAAGTCCATTTTTATTAGCATATGCTACCAGCTGTTCCGTATCAATTTCAATTGACGAATGATACTTATCAAATGCTTTCTGAAAAGTTTAGAAAATAAACTCTTAGTCAAATTTGTTGATATAATAATCTCACAAACTTCTCGTTGTGAATATACATGTGATCATTTAGTTGATGCATCGATTCAAATCATATAATATTCAAGTGATTCACATGATCAATGTATTAATTTAAATATCACCTTATATAAGTGAGAGACTCATTCTTTTAAATTGTCAACTTTCTCTGGGAACTAGTAACACACAATAGTTACTAGATTGAAGAATCTTCTGGCTCTTCAATATATTTCCATTTTTTTCAATATTATTAAAATACAATAAATCTTCCACAAATATATATCATAACCAAATATATAACATTTATTTCTTTTTATTATAACTAAATACAAAATTTATACAGTGAATCAATTTTAATTTCAAGTAGAAATTAAAAGGTAGGTTATAAAAGTTTTGCCAAATATATTATTTCACAACAAATCAATTCACTTGAATCAAATTCAATTCAAATATTTATTTTCTAACAACATATTTGTGTTTGTTGTTATAATGATCAAATAATCATACTTAAAAAAAATTCAAAATAAATATTTGTATACATGACATTCATGTGCATATCGATAATGGATTTTAAACAAGTTTAAATCAAAATCCATAAAAAATTGGCCAAATTAGAAGAAAACACAACCATAAAAAAAATACTTATTTGTCATCAAAAGAAAACACAAATATTGACCCGAACAAAATGATGTACATATCTCCCAATATGAAACTTCAGTTTTTCAAAAAATTTCTACACGGATTTTTTTTTTTGACCAACTATAGTTTATAAAAGAGTGTGCTAAAATTCAAGAAGTTAAAACAAGATAATTTAGGTGCCAAACATGATTTTGGTGGTTGAGAAATTGAAATTGTCAAAATCGCATGGGATCAAATTTTCTACTATGAAGTCAATTTGTTTCTAAAAAATTATGATTTTAATCAACTTTTCTTCACAATAACAAAAAAATTTGTGACAATCAATTAAAAAAAACATGATTTTAATTGTGTCTACCGATCAGATCAAATTGACGTTGAATCTATAACAAACATGAGCCATAAAATCAGAAGAGAAAAAAAAAACAAACTGAATTAGTTGCATTATCTTTTTTGAAAAAATATATAGAATTTAGAAAATAATTTTGGATCAAATCTTCAAATAAAATATAATTGATACAATTTGAATTCTTAATTTTAGGAAGAAAAATTAGATCTTTAATTTAATATTATATTTTAAACAAACTCAAACGTAAAAATATGTTTCAAATCAATTTTAATAATTTTTTTTAACTTAGATCCAAATAAAAACAAGTTGGTTTATTTTAAACCCAAAAAAACTGGTTTCCACAAATTTTTTGGAAACAATCCACAATTAAAGGAAATAATCTCAATCAAATACAGATTTGTTTTAAAATTAAACCAAAAGATAAAATAGTAATTAAATCAAGGGATAATTTCAACTGAATCATAAATCAATAAAACATGGAAAACTGGTGAAAAAATACACACCAATTCACAAAAGAAAAATCAGTTTTTTATGTTCTTCAGGAACTACTCACAATCAAATCAATTATTTGTGCAATCCATGCATCAGTATTGAATTCTTCAGGAATTCATGGAGAATAAAATTGGTTGATTTTTAAGTTTTTCAAGAACTATATAACAAATATAATCTGTTATTTGTATGATCCTTCATGGATGTATCACTACTGAATTCTTCAGGAATTCATGGAGAATAAATTAAAATTGAGTTGTTTAAGTTCTTCTGGAACTATACAACAAATTTAAACAATAAGATTTTAATTTTCTAAATCATCCTTTACAGATGTAACTCTTTTGATGAATTCATCCAGAAATCATAAAAAAATATTGAGTTCTTCCGGAACTACACTTTTGAATTCTTCTGCAATTCATATAGAATAATATTGAGTTCTTCAGGAACTACATAATAGATGTCTTTAACTTTATAATATGAGATCAATCCTTATGCAATACTTCAGGAATGCATATGGAATAAATAAACACAATAATATAATACAATTCACATAATAGTCTTTAATTCTATAAGAAACTAATTCCAATTGATGAAATTGTAATAGTATAGTCTATAATCATCGATACAAAAATTAAAACTTATTTTCATAAAAATAGATTAAAAAGAATTACATACCTCAGCTGGTTAGAGCCTCGTGCTGATAACGTGTTATGAAACTATTAGAATAAGAATAAGAAGAACAAGGTTAAAGAGAAGAAGAGAGAATAGAGAGAGAAGAAAGAGGATTATATTATTCTCTTGGTATATACAATTAGGTTACATATGAGTTAGAAATACAATGACTTGGGGAACAAACACAACATAACCCAATAAGCTAATAGTATGACCCAATAACCCAATTGTTATATGGACATCAACTTATAATATTCATAACAGAATGCACCATTTCTAAGATAAAATTTCTTCTTTAGACTTCTTAACAAGTGCCATATAGAACACTTGTTAGCATTTTCCTTCTTCAACTATGATAGTGTTTGAATTGAGAAAACTCCTAATTCTATTGCGGTTGTCTCGGCTTTTGGTTTTGATGTCAGACACTTATTAGTGAAATCATTGAGTAGTGATATTTGAACATCCATTTGAGACAACTCTTGTGACGACTTTCTCTCTCTCTCTCTCTCTCTCTTTTCATTGGTAAAAAACAATGGAAAGAGAAAAAGAAAGAGAGAGAATAAGAGTATAATGTGAGTATGAGAGAGAATGTTGTCAAAAAGTTGTCATAAAGTGGTTGTACAAATATCATTTCTCAAATCATTTCCCCATCAAAAAATACTCTCAACTCGAGTGTTAATGTCAAAATTTAAAAAAATCTGGTCATCACCAAGAATGTTTAACCATCTACGTCACACTACCGAATACACCCATAAAGAGCCACTTATTGAAGTGATACTATTATAAGAAAAATATTGATATCACAATCCTCAACACACTTGGATCTAACCAAATTTATGTTGGACCAACATAATTTAGCGGGTCTTAAATTTCAACCAATATGAAAGAATGTATTGAATAACGTGTGGTAAAAGACTTTATTGTTAGTATGTGTGTTTAAGTTCAAAGCGATCCAAATTAAAATCATAAATTGTAAATAAAAAAATTGATAATCGCACAAAATCAAATATTATTGGATATGTTTGAATGTCCTTTTGTGAAAACCGCTCGGATTAAATTTTGGATTGATTTTTTAAAACCAAACCACATTTACATATATTTTAATTTATTTATTGGTTTTATTAGTACAAAAAAATTAGTATAAAATATTACAAAATATTGCAATGTTATAATAGATGACAAAATTATCTCTAAAAATATTTAACAATGTTACATTCTCAATGCATGAATAAGAATTAGTTAAGGTGGAAGAAATCACTTACCAAGTTACCATCCGATCAAAATGCTTTTTGGTCTTTTTTTTTTGTTACGAGCTTGTACTTTCCGGTCTAGAATAATTCCTTTTATTAATATATTTCTTTTGATGTTTTAAAAAAAAGTTAACTAAATTTTTTAAATATTTAAATAGAGCTCATTAACCACTTTCTTATTTTCCCATTTTAAATGTTAAATGTAAGTTTTATTTTAATTTTAAAATTAAATTAATCTTGTTCAATTTATCATGTAGTTATTCCATAATTGTTTTTTCATATAAAATTGTTTTTTTTTCTCATATAGTGATTCATATTTTCAAATTTTTCTTATAAAATAAAAAGTTTACCGCCAAACTTGCACATATTTGGATAATTATATCAAATATTATTTTTCTACAATAGATTATTCAATTTAAGTAGCCTAAATAATTGAATTCTTCCTCTTTTTTGAAACTATACTTAAGTGCATGTAAACGATTATCATTTATAATGATAGGATATGATATTTGTAGCCCATAAATTGATATCTTTTACGTAGGTTAATTTTAAAAACTTCTATTTTTGTTTATTTTGCTTTGTCAATCACACACAAGCTGAAAATGAAGGGTATGATCCGTATTATGGTGAATACAATTATTAACATCGTACCGTGATGGAACAAAATATAAATATGTATTGTTTTCTTTAATAGCAGTAGTTGAAAATAAAATAATCAGATTTTATTTTTTATTTTTAGCAAATCAGACCACTGCTAGTATAAAAATGAGCCACAATTTTGGGTGATTGCGGAAAAGAAGCAATCATGGGTGACAACATTTTCAAAATGTGGCACATGGTAACATAGGATGATAGGAACATGTGAGGTGGGGATGATTTCATTAGAGAATCCAGTAAAAGCAACAGAGAGTGCTTTTTATTTTGTCGTCATTTAATTTTGTGAAGTCCCCCTCTATTCATAGGGCCTTACGCCCTAAAGAGATACACATGTTAAAAACAACTAAACTAGGGTTTAGTACTAAGTTACTCCTAACTCTATTTCAAAAATAAACATTACTCACTTGAATCCCTCCGTCAAGACTTGTTTAATTACATTTAGTTAAGTGATTAAGTTGGTTCTTGATTTTATGACTCGCTCTAAAAAAAGACTATGACTATTAACATTGCAAAAGTATTTCTGACTCTGTCAAACCTTATTTAGTTAAGAGCGAGGTTGTTGTTGAACTTAGAATGATAGAGATTATACTCAAATTTGAAGGGGTTGCAGTTGAACTTAAAATGCTAAGGTTTTATGTCACTTTGCTGAATTTTACTTTGCTGGTGTTTTTGAATTATAAGTTGTGATGATAGCAAGATAACCTTGTCGCTGGTCAAATTAAAAAGTAGTATTTTGGAGCTTAAGGTAAATTTATCATGTTTTCCAATTTTCGACTCTTTTGTTATCCATTTTAATAAAAGCTGAGTAAAGATATGAACAAAATTGAGAGTGAGTGGTCAAATACAAATATTAAATTTAGACTAAGCGAAAAAAAAATATTAGTACTATTTTTGTCTGACCTTGGTTCCCTTGTATGGTGGAGGTGACAAATTTGTCACCAGAGTTGGATAGTTTGGCCTCAAACTCTCTGGCTTGTTGAACTTCATCATGAATCATGAGTTTAGCAATATTAATAAGTTGAGAAAAATTAACATGTGATATCATTAGTCATGACTATTCCCAATCACACTGTTTGAATCCACTTTATGTGGAAGTTTAGCCGTTTGCATCCACTTTTTGTGAAAGTTTATTATTTACTACATTCGTCCTTGATTATAAGGCTCTTTTAAGTATTTTTTTGTCACTTTTTATAAAATCTCTGACATTTCAACTACATTAATTATTTCTTTATTAGTAAATCCCTATTTATTTTACATCTTTTTTCAATCAATAATATATACTATGTCAAAAACATAAACTAACTCTCTGTCAAGGATAAAATTGTAAAATCCATAGTAATTACAAACAAATTTAATATACTATAGTCATATAATCAAGGACAGAGGTAATATATTAAACATGAATTTAGAGAAGCTTTTTGAAAGAAAAAAAAGAATTTAGAGAAGCTAGAAATCAGAGTGTGTCGATTATACTATGACACCGTGCTTCTTTAATTTGTTAAACACTGGCCAACATTTTTTACATTACTTGTATTGAGAAATGATATTTGAACAACCATTTTTGACAACTTTCTCTTTCATACTCACATTATCTTTTTACTTTCTCTCTCTATTGCTTTGGTTTTTGTGTCAATATCTCATTTCCTTTGTAAAATTTTAATTGTTGAAAAAGTTGTCATAGATATAAATGTTCAAATAACACAACTATTGATGTAATTGAGTGATGTTCGAATTTCGATAATTCTATGTACTTAGGTAGTCTAGTACTTTTCAAGGCATTTGAAGTTGATGACATTGACATCTCACTTAAATTAAATGCATAAAACCACGAAATATTCTATGTTTGAACTTGTATTGATGTAATTGAGTAAAGTTCGAATTTCAATAATTAGTTTTACATTACAGAAGTTGGTGTAAACAAAATTAATTCAGAATAGGGCAGGGCAATGCATCTAAGCTCCAACAACTTCTTGAGCTTGTTTCGACTTCCCTTTACTTTTCAGAGTCTTCTTACCGACTGTAACCCCTTTGTCTTCCACTTCAGTTTGATTTTCAATCCTAGCAAAGACTGGTTGAGGTTGAGCCATGACCCTACTTGGTATCTCTCTACAATGCAAAACAACTTAAATCAAACACTATACCAGAATTTGTGAGTGTGTGTGTGTAAGATAGAGAGAGATACCCAAGTTACTGCATCAAATTGGTCCCTGGAATAGCCAAGTTGAGCATATATTCTCCAACTCAAGCTCGGAGTAACAGGAGGTAGTGCAATGGCAATAATTCTCGCTGTCTCTAATATAATTACAAGGTCCTGCTCCAAGATCATAAGTGAAAATTCTTTATTAGGCATGTGCTTATCTTCAACACAAACGAAAAGAAGTAAGATATGGAATATGCTTATTATACTTGGTTAAGGACGAAAAACAAACTTCAATTGCTGATGACAATATATGAAAAGCAAATTGATTAATGTGAGAAAAGAAAAAGATTTGATCAAATATCAGGTAAAGATTTAGTGGAAACAAACCATTGAATCTATCTTTTATAATAATGTTACAAATAGAAGGACAAAATAGAAGGAACAGTTTGCATAACCTCAAACTGTTGCAAAAGGCATGCTTTAAAATTTAGTACAGATATTACAGAAATATTAAGAGTTTCTTAGAGACCTTACCAGCCTCGCAACATTGTCCTTGAATGCATTTCCTTCTGCAGCCGTAGTGGAATACACTGCCAGTGTTGATTGGCAGTTCTTTTTCAGAAGTCCTAGAGTCCTATTAAGAAGATTTCCTGCCAAAATAGTGAAAGAGATTTCACATTAGAATCATAGTAAAAATCCAAAAGTAAAAGCAATATGCTGTTAACGAATGTTACAAGCAATGAAAGCAAGGCTCAAAGTACCAATTGTATTGGCAAGATGTGCATTTACAATATTGATGAAGCGTTCCTCTGAATAGTCCCCATCATTGCCAAATTCCACCTCTCTGAGGAAGAAGTATCTAACTGCATCTGTCCCAAACTTACTAACCAAATCGTTTGGTTCAAGCGTATTTCCTAGTGACTTGCCCATCTTCATACCATCCTAACATTTTCAAAATAAAAAACATTGCTGCATGAAATAAAATTTAAATAAGAAACAGATTTAGAAAACTTTGCTTGGTCACATAAGGCCAAAATTAGTTTATGGTCTTCATACCAACAATCAAATTACTATTACTATTGTTGATGTTGAGTATAAATATAATTGTTTTCTGAGTTTAATAATACACCGATAATAATCTTAACAAGTTTACAAGGAGGTCCAATCATATACCCCCATCCTAACCACATTTTGACCAGATTTTAAGAAGTAATGTCATGATTTGGAAACCCACTTGGGTTGGTCTAGTAGTATTGGCTTGGGACCTGGGAGTATGCTTCTCCTTGAGGTCTCAGGTTCGATTCTCTCCGGTGCCAATTTAGGTGGGCTAATTTAGCTTCTTCAAAAAAAAAAAAAATGTCATGGTTTGGAAAGATGGTGAAATATGATTGAACACTTGTATAAACTTGCTAACACTATTGGCCTATAGTTATTTAGCTCTTATTTTCTAAGTAATACTTTTGAAGCATTGCAGTAAAAAAGAAAACTATATAAAGCATTAAGGTAATTTAACAAACCAATATAAGTACTATTTATTATACTTAAAGTTGAGTTTTTTCTGCCATCCCCTCAATGTTATTGAACTATTTATTTCAATAAATAATAATTTATTAATATCATTATCAAGCATAAGAATGATAAAAAAATGGCCTAGCTATCAAAAAAGAGGAGAAAGGCGTAATTTATCTCCCTTGCTTTGCTCAGATTTGACACTCAGCATTAATTTGGGCCAGATCACAGTTCATTAAAAAAATGAACCGAACCATGAACTGCAATGATCCAAACTGCAAAAGAGCCAAACTGGTAACGCAGTTCAGTTTGTTGAACTGTTTAGTTGACACGAGTTCACTAACCGCCAACTTCCAAAGTTCAGTTCAGTTCACTTTAGAACCCAGTTCAGGAGAAGAGCTTGAAATATGGTGAGTCGGTGACCAATGGTTAATAATACAAGTATTTGTTTGTTCATTCTGCTTTGTATTTCTCAATCACATACTCATTGCTAGGTGCCAAAAGCCTGAAAGCATGTCAGTCCAAGTGGTCAATGCAACAAAGAAGCATTGAGGTTCTGTAACTAGTTTTTTTTTAAAAAAAAAAGCTTCTAAAAAATACAGATATAAATTAAGAATCTAAACATGTATACATTTCTCATCTCATTATCCTGTTTGCTTTATTGACACAATCATTACCCTGTTTCCTAGAAAATTCAGAAATCATCGAATTTGATTTTTTATATTTTCTATAATTATTTTTTTACGATACTACCATTAGGTGCTTTAATTAGAAATTTCAAATATATTAATATTGATATATTATTATAAATCCAAATTCTATAAATGGAATGAAATGTATTTTACTGACATAGCAGAGATTGAAGTGGCAACTGAGCAGCATTCTCGTTTTATATTTTTGGAGGTACTCATAACACCTTCGTTGACTCTGCTCTCAGTTTCTACGACACTCTTGTATGTATCCTGTGTGATTGAAAACTGAAGTGGTAATTGAGCAGTTCGGTTCAGTGTACTGTTCACAATGGTTTTGGTTTGGTTTTGATATTCACCAACAGTTCACCGCACAACTGCAGCGGCTTGGTTCAGTTCATATGAACCATATTTTCACTTTTCAGTTCACTGAACCATGAACATGAGTCAGCATCTCTTCTAAGTAAGAGATGGAATTTAACGAAGTTACTACTTGCTACCAAGTTACCTCAAGAAAAAACATAAGATAATAAATAGGTCCGAGTACTAATACCTTTGTCAAGAATCCATGGCCATATACCATTTTGGTAAGGCTTAGCCCGGCAGACATTAGCATAGCTGGCCAATAAACGGCATGGAAACGTAGAATATCCTACAGAGTAACAAAACCATTAATGAAATAATGAACTTGAATGCTTTGTGTAAGTAACAGGACTCCTAAGGGAAGAAGCTATATAATATTAGTAATTGATTATTTAATATATTATAAAAGAAAATGCTAACGTGTGCCCTTAGGCACAAGATAAAGATTTTAAAATAGAATTAAACAATAAATATTGTATTGAAAAAATAATTTTTAAGTTCTTTAGGTTTTGAATGCTTAAGTCATAATAGAAAGTATCGACTAGACTATCTAAGAAATAATATTTTTGCGAATTTGTGTTATTTTAGTGACATAGTATTTTCTATTTTCTTTACCTACGTCCTTATATTTTAGAATGAGGGATAGAAAGTTAGAGAGAGATATAGTGAAAAAAGAGAAAGATTAGTCTACTTTATGAGGTAATTACGAGCATATTTACTTTAATATTTTCAGAAAGGTGGTCCATGAAATAATTTGTTTTTATGTAATTTGTAAGAAATGACTATTTGATATTAATTTTGATAACAAATACTTACAGTATATTGGTTTGTATGAACATATTTTTATTTTATGATATTAAAATAAAGGTTAAAGATCTTAAACTAGACCATTTTGATACGAAATACTCAAATTTATCAAAATTCATTTAGTATAAAATAAAATGTTCATATGATACATCGTGTGGCTATCATTAATTCATTCATTTTTCACCTAATTTATGTTCAAGGTAAAATGGGATGAACTGCAATGCAATCGTTCCAAACTTTGTCATTCCTCTTCAAAATTTCTGTTTTGTTTTTGGCATATGCTGGCCATTGGAGTGCATTTCTTGTCAAGTCATAATGACATGATTTTCCAACATCATTTACAAGGCTGTGACAACAATAATCACTAACAATTTGATTTCCAACAAATACACTAATGAATATTTGTTTACCACATTCTGCAGGCTTTAATTTGCTTGCACAATTAGTTAAATATTTCTCATACGACGACAATGGCATTGGGGCAGAAGTAACATCATTGGAAGGACCTCCAAAAGGTGGCTGAGAAATTTCAGAACACAATGACATTGTGAAAAGCAAAGTAAAACTGATCATAATGGTCACAACATCGTAAAAGCCATTGAATGATGTCATGCTTGTTTAGAGAATGATAGTTTAATCAAAGTCTTGAAGATGATTTTCTTAGGTGAATTGGTAATCAACAAATTCTTATTTATAATATATATAACACTATATTAACGTAAAAATGTATTTAGTATT
>Ga0228711_1007979_pt1 | contig 15082 bp, 8 predicted proteins | sample MedpolnodulmetaG_2_FD_177996 | JGI IMG/M metagenome (GOLD analysis project Ga0228711, IMG submission 177996) | Root nodule microbial communities from Medicago polymorpha collected in Santa Monica, California, United States - brown nodules | ecosystem: Host-associated > Plants > Roots > Nodule...
TGAATTTTTTATATTATTTTTTATTATTTTTTTGGTTTTATTTTTTTTTTCATTAAAAAATAAATAATAAAAAACAGTTAATATAAATAATTATTTATGTGGATAAAATAGGGGGAGGGGGAAAAATCCTGAAAAACATAAAACATGGGGGGTAAAATTCCGAGTTTTAAAATAGAGGATGCAAAATTCATAATCAATCAAAATAGAGGGGGTAAAATTCCAAGTTCTAAAATAAAGGGGGCAAAATCCAAATTCAATCAAAATAGGGGTGTAAAACTGCACTTAAGCCGCATTTTTTTAAGTCATAAATTCTAAACTTAACCGAAAAAATCGTAACAAAGCTCGTCAACCACTCCAACACTCCCAACCATTTTACTGTTCAAAGAGTGTACAACCACGGTGGAATCTACACGAACTTCAATATATCTTAAACCACGAACTCTAGTTAAATTTAAACTTATCATAACATCCCAAAATCCTGTCATGTAAGCACTACAAGCTTCAATATATTTTGAGAACTCATATACATGTTCTCTGTCACTGCCTCTTATGAGACCAAACCAACTTGCTCGACTCATATTTTTCGATCATCCAAATCTTGATTGAAATGATTGATTATTTATTAAATTTTATTTATATTTTGTTTAAGCAGGGAATTGTTAGGTTTTCTTTAGGTTTAAAAGATAGATGTGCAATATCGCGGAAGTTAACCACGTTTGACATTTGTAAGGGATAGTTAATTTACGCTGACGTTTTAAGATCAGTTGACCTAACTTAAAAAGTGATTGAACTCATCTAATAAATGCCGGCGTGAGTGAACTGCTCCTAAAAAATGTCAAACGTGAGTTAACTTTCGTTGGATCAAGGGAATAGTCGATTTTGAAAGGGAGAAAAGTAATTTCCTAACTTCAAACTCTTAATCTTTTATATTTCAAACCACTAATGGAAACCATTTTTTTTATTTTGTTAAGGGATTCCCGAACTGTCTGATGAATGTGCTGATTAATGTACACAATTATTAATAATATTAACATTTTTTTTCTGTATTTAAAAAAAAAAAAAAGAGTAGTTCTATGTGATTGATGTGTGTGGCACTTTAAAAAAAACGAGTACTATGTGATTGTTGTGTGTGGGACAATTCTCTCCTCTCTTCAAGACTCCAACAGAAATGTCACATTGGCTTCATTGTTCATTCCATCACCAGCAATTTCCATGTATCTTTGATTTTGCACTCTTCCAAAAGTGGTGGGACATTTTATTTTACTAAAAAAGTGGTGGGTTATATTTGTTTGTTTGAAGTTTCTCCAATGTTTTCTTAAAATCACCGCACCATTTCAATTTTATCAATTAGTATGAAAGGGAAAATTTATGTTTTAAGTTATTTAGATTGTTCTAATCGTATTGGTTTGAGATTTGAATTGTGTTTCTTTTAAGATCTCAAGTTTGATTGTCTTCAATATGAATTTTAGCGGGTTAGTTTATATAAAGTTTAAGTAAAGTATCAAATTGGTCCTTGTCTTTGTACCAAATTCTCAAATTGGTCTCTCACTCTATTAATAACTCAATATGGTCCATGTCTTTGTCACACGTTTCTGAGATTGGTCCCTGACTCTATTAGTTGTTTTGTATTTTGAGCGTTAATAACTCAATGTCTTTTGGATATTATTTAGTGGTTAATAGCATAATGTCTTTTGGATCTTATTTGGTAGTTAATGACTTAAAATACAAAACAACTAATAGAGTCGGGGACCAATCTGAAAAACGTTTGACAAAGACAATGACCATTTTGAGTTATTAATAGAGTCAAGGACCAACTGAAAATTTGGTACAAAGACAGAGACCAATTTGGTGATCTACTCTATAAAATTTTGCTCTTTCTTTAAATGAGACCCCCGCAAGTAGACGGTGGATTGAACACATCTGATTAGTTTTTTTTTTGTTTTGTTGTAGAAGCAAATCAAAACAAAAACAACAACAGAAAAAAGAAGGATAAATTAATCCAATAGTCCCTCAACTAATTTCCAGTTTTCATTTTAGTCCCATAAGTCTAAAAATCATCATTTTGGTCCCCCAACGTTTGCTCCGTTATTCAAAAAAGTCCATGGCGGTTAACTTTAACCATAAATGTCTTTGGTGGACCAACCTTAAGATTGGTCCACCATAAACTTCATTAATTTTTTAAATTTTAGCCGTTTGATTTTTTATTCGAAAAGATAATCACTAGATCATCATGTATGTCTACTAGATTGAATAGTGCTCCACCAACACAATTTTTTTTAACCTTTCTTCATCCTCTTCACTCCACATCTTTTTCATATTCATCAATATCTTCATAAATTCATAAAAAAAATCAATCAAATCCAAAAAAAAAACATAGAAATAAATTAAAACCCAAAAAAAATTATATCTCTTCTCTCTTTTTTCCTTCTCTTCCTCCTTCCCCATTCTCTTCCCTCTTATGTACCATTCTTCTCATCCACCACAACAACAATAGCAGCAACAACATTAAAAGACCTTCTTCAATTTCATTAATCTCACAATCAGACAAAAAACACCTAATTTTTTCATCAAATTTTTCACTTTTTCACAAAAATGTAACAGCAGGCGTGCAAAGCCAAACAACAGTGGTTTTAGCAGCAGACAGAACTGTTGCGCCCCACACCTAAAAAACTGCACCTGCAACACCATAACAACGTATACAGCAGCAACCGAAACACATAAGCCACATCACAAAGACATCAACCAAAACCCCTATCTACATAGACACCATCTTCTTCTTCGTTTATCTTCTTCACTTCTTAATCTGAATCCAATGCCTTAACTTCCGATTTCAACACCCATCCAATGTTACAATTTTATGATTCCCACCGGTCCCAAATCTTCTTCTTAGATCCAATGTTACAATTTCAAATTTTAAATTGGAGTGTTTTTTTCAATTTGGATTTGGTTATTTTTAGTCAACAACATATGATTATTTTGAGATCTAGATCTTGATTTTTTTCTAGATTTCTAGAGGAAGTGATAGTAAAAAAGAAGCAAGAGGAAGCGACGAGGTAGATGATTTGGAGAGTGTTGCTGTATTGTTGTGTTGGTGTAGGGAACAATGATGAATGAAAAGGGAGAATGGGAATTCTGGAAAATGTGTAGATATGAAGAAGAAGGAGAAAGAATGATGAAAAGTGAAAAAAAATTAGTTGTGGGTGGTCCACCATTAAATACAATGGACATGCAATCAAATGGTTAAAATCAAATCAAAATTTTAGACATTAAAAAATTAACGGTTGGGACCAAATTGACTAATGGAGCAAACGTTGAGGGACCAAAATGATGATTTTAAGACTTATGGGACCAAAATGAAAATTGGAAATTAGTTGAGGGACCATTGGTTTAATTTAGCCAAAAAAGAAAAACTACAAGAAAGTGAAAGAGGCTAGGGCCTAGAGAAGAAAGTGCCCGACATGTCGTTCCTAAGTAGAGGTAGAAGGTCGACAGGAGGCGTAGGATGCATGATGAAAACATCTTTAGAGGACGCTCCCATTTTAGCCAAATAGTCAACACACTGATTTCCTTCTCTTAAGGTATGATGGAGAGTGAAGTTACGACTACCAAATAGGTCCTTAACATCTTGAAGGAGAACGACATAGATGTGATACCTCGGAGTGTCAACATTGATGAGATTAATGGAAATGAGGGAGTCAGAATAGCATACCAAGTCATCAATGCCCATAGCAATAGCCAAACGTAGGTTGTGATGAATTGCGGTGACCTCAGCCAAGAGGATATCATTAGAGTTAGGGATGTGTCCTGAAAATCTGGAAAGGTAGAAACCAAGATTGTTGGTGATGCTGGGTTCTTGGGGTTTCTCTTCTATTGTTATGTTTGAAAGGTAGAAACCAAGAGTTATGTTTGAAAAGGTAGTTTTTTATTTTGAGACTATATAATGACTGTATTTTAGCACCGCTTACACTTTATGTAGTTGATGTTATATTTTGGGTTAAACAAATTTATGAATTTTAAATTATATAATCTGAACTAGGTATGGAGGGTGAATTTACACTTAATATAAAGATGTTTTTGACCGCCTAAGATGCCAATTTCACGGCGACATGTGGACTATACATACACCGCCTTAGGATTCGACGCCTAAAGGGAGACGCCAACTTTCGTGCACCACGTCGCATCCAAGCACACCTCTGCGCGATGATCACTCTACAGTCTACATGTGTCCTCTAACCGGCCCCTAATCACATGTTGCAAAACCAGGAGACGGTTATTCTCTCGCGTGCCTATATAAGGATGACTTGGCTTCACCCTCAAGGTATGATCAACTTTCTACACAATTTTTCTCAGTTCCATAACTTACTTGAGCGTTGGAGTGCTAGCATACCCCTTTTCGTTTCGTTCCACCGCGAAGACTCCTCATCCATCTTCACCGGACAGATCAAAAGATATACTTTATCAACAACACCATAAAATGCATTTATTTAAATATGAGGTCCATCATTAAAAGTAAAAATGTATTTGCTTGTAATATTGTCGTGAGCATCTAAATTGGAGATGCTCGCCATCTATTTTACTTAGTTTTTAAGTGTTTGTTTTTAAACATGTGTCCATGTCGAGGCTCCAATTTGTAGCTTTAGAAATTGACAACAGAGATGGATGAAGACACAAGATATGAAGATTGGACGTAATTTCAAACATATACCAAGCATACATAAGAGGTAACTATAATTTTAAGATCCAACTCGTCACAAGTGAAGAACTATTTTAGAGTTTAAAGTGACTAACAACAACTTATAACTAATTAACAAATCATGATTTTGTTAAAATAAAACATGACTTACTACACTCTACTCACTTTAGAATATTCAAATCTAAATATAAACAAATCTCTAAGTAGTTTTGAACCATGGCTTACCACATTTGGAGAGACTAAAACTCATTCTCTAGACTCAACCCCCAGCCAAGTTCTTTCTCTCTTTTTGATAAAATATTTATTATTTTACTTCCTTTTCCAGTTTCAAATGATAAATACTTCTAAGGAATCAACACTTCGATAGAAAGGATGGCAGAAGGAAAACTAAAATAAAAATTATCCGCAACACCAAATTCATAAAACAGGAACTGTGATCAGTTCAGTGTAGGGCATGAGAAAACAAAACGCTACTGCTGCTACGGGTACAGTCAACAATCTGATGAGGGAGAGAATGAATTCATAATAAAGGGAAAAATTAATTTGAAAAGCTAATGTTGCTATTTAAAGGAATCAACACAACAAAACTCTTAACATCATAAGTCCTGTCAGTACCCTAAGGAGCAATGCACAACAATATTAAAAATAAAAATATAGTCCTGTCTGACACGACAGTGCACCGCCTCATTAAGGTAAAATTTTCATTTACGCAATTCAGCAGCTCCATGTGCAAAATGACATCTATCTCCAAAAGTGCAAGATCCTTTTGCAAAATTCTCACACAGTTTTGTTTTCAAGTTGTTTCCATGATGGCCAGGGGCGCCATGGTGGCCAGGGGGGCCTTGGTTTGATTTAGGTGGTGCAGACATTTGCAGGGTCAACAGTAAATCCTTCACCATGTTGCTTGCATCCTTAATTTGTTCAAATGTTCCCTCAAGTTCAATGTTTTTCAGATTTGGGTCTTCATGCTCTCGAATTGCAAGTTTGGCACCAGTTTGACGACAGATCTGTTTTGAGTTCACACCACCCTTACCAATGATAGCTCCAGCCAAGGAGGCTTCAACACTGATCTTGGCAGTGGCATTGGCACCAAAGCTAGCTGGAACAGGAGGAGGCTCCATCCGATGACCGCCAAAACGGCCAGCATTGGGGGGTCCCATGTGACGGTGGTCATTGTGACGGTGATCATCAAATGATTGAGCTACAGGCTTACCAAGTTCCCATTCTCCATGGGCGAAATGGCATTTGTCACCAAATTTGCAGCCTTCAGCAGTATTAAACTTGCTGCATATGCGGCTTTTAACGGCAGATGGCGCAGACCCATTGGGTGCATGAGCATTTCGTGGGGCTGGAACATTTCTGGGTGCAGGAGGTGCTGCAGGTGTTAGATTCATCATCTGGGAAACAGCATTATAACCGCCAGGAACATGGTGCAAGAAGTGGCAGCTCTCACCAAATGGGCAGCCAGAAGTGCTGCAAAACAAAAAATTGCTTGATTAGGTTATATCGAATCATTACTAATGATGATACAAATGACATACCCACCCTTATCCATCTGTATAAGAGCATCAATATAAACCCAGATCCATGAATTATTTGACAAGAGATATATAGAACAAAGGAGTATTAATTATGATAAATAACCATTCACCGATCTACTGTACATTATCCACTCATAAACTCTCAAATACTAAGCTAACAAAGTTCCAGAATATCATAAGTCCCCCCAGATATATATGAAAAAGCTAAGATCCAACACTGAGATCTAAAGGAAAACATACAGCATGAACATTTGGCCAAACAGTATAAAAGACATGTGTAATATGGGGCAGATCTAGCAACTTCAAAGGATCACCCAGGCCACCATTTTAGAATAGTAAATGTAAGTTACAGGCTATGTCTGGCATATTTCCAACACCCATACGACACTCTACATATTACACAGTTTACTGATGCACCCTAGTAAGCACCCAGACACTTCTAGGATACTTAACTAACACTCTAAAAAGACTTCACTTCCAATGGCAAAAAACAAATATATAAAAACACATTTGATTTCTATTTCTAAAAAAAATCAGAAAAAACGAATTTAAATTTTTAATAAAAATAGTTGAAACTTTAAAAAATTAAGGAACATCTCTAATAGGGGGTGTACCAAGTGAGAAGAACACAGAGGATCTAGTCTTAACCATACTGAGATGGATATTCAAGGTTAACCCGTTTTATATTTCAACTGAATTGCTCTACACATGAAACTAATAACTAACAACTAACACACACACACACACACACACACCACAAGTACACACACATGCAGTTTCCCGATGTCCAAGATTATGTTCATGTGTTCATTTCCAGTGGAAGTGTTTCGTACGTGCTTAATAGAGAATGCCTAACCCAGTTTGTATCAAATCAATGATATTAATTTGAGAAATGATATTTGTATAACCATTTTGTGACAACTTTCTCTCTCAAACTCACATTATGCTCTTATTCTCTCTCTTCCTTTTTCTCCCTTCATTGTTTTTGACCAATAAGAAGAGAGAGAAAGAAAGTTGTCACAAAAGTTGTTATAAATGGTTGTTCAAATATCACTAATCAATTAATTTAATTGAGTCACCTTTACACATTTTGACTTGTAATTACAGTTAACATACCAAATTCTTGAACGGTTGAGTAACCTAGGATTTTCCAGAACTTCATATGGAACAAAATTAAGACATAAAAAGCTCCACAGACGATAAAATGGCAATAATGGTAATTACAGAAAATTATCCAAAAATATACGCATGAAAGTTGCAAATATAATAATTATAATGCAGCCAACTTATCCTGTTTTATAATTATATGAAAAGGTCAGACAACCAAAGACAAAAAATTTAAAAGAGAAATTGATTTCTACAGAGGATATTACCCATTCACCTCATCAAAATTGAAGACTTATCGAAGAAAGTCTTGTATTGAATAACAAGAAACTAATGAAGAAACATTTATATTTCAAAGTTTAGGGACAGAAGCAGAAAAACAAAAGGGATACAATAAACAATGAGGGCAAGTGGTGACAAACAGACCAACTTCAAAACATTGCAGACCATTAGAGAAACAATAAGAGGGTGGATTTTCGTCATTTGTTTCTTGATGGAAGTTTATACAATTAGAACCTGGGATTGATTAGAATTGTTTCTTGTTCAAGGTTTATGGATAACCACAAAAACGTCTCTATTTTCTTCAACTAAAACTAATAATTTATATGTACAGTTTTGACATCATACCTGACCGAACCAAACAAGTTCAATTCATGTTACTTAGGCGATAGCTTACCGATCAAAAGGTTGGTTCATAAACAATAAAATCCACTACGGGCGGAAAGCTTGATGTTAAAATTATTAAAGTGGTAAGCAACTAATTAAGCTGAGATATGAACATGAGTAAAAATGGTCAATTTATCATTGATGGTAGTGGTCTTTGTCCCAACTATTGTCCTGCAAAGTGTAGTCTTTTAAGTAGTATTCTGTTAATAAACAACTAATGTGTTTACTTGTTTAGACCAAATAACAGTTTGTACCTGTAATAAAAGCTTCATATATCGAGTTAATTATAGCACAATTGCACAATTTAGTTTAAAAACAGTTAAACAATTAAGTTTTAAAGCAGTTAAACAATTAATTCTTAAAATAATTATAATATAATGCTATTAAAAGTAAAAATTATGGCATTTCAAAAGATAACATTATTACTTATAATTTATTTAGACAGAAGTAGATTATAACCTGAAAAACTTGGTACATGGCTTCGATTTGCTTCCTACACCAGTTGATAAGGACTCCATTTCTGTTACAAAACATTATTACTTATTCTCAGTTAACATCCTCTCATTTATTAATCTCTTACACTAGACTCATAATCTATTAACAATTTTTAAAATATATAGACTTAGGGCCTGTTTGGATTGGCTTATCTACTGACATGAGTTTTGTGAGATTGTTCGAGAAGAACTTATGAAAACAACTTATGACTGTCATAAGTTGTTTTCATGTTATTTTCTTAAATTATCCAAGAAATAGCTTAAACGAAAACAATTTAACTTTATTTTATCTTTCATTATAGGAATTGCTTATACATAAAAGCTTTTATCACGATAAGCGCTTCTCTTGTAAGCTGCAAATAAGCTGTTTATCCAAACAGGACCCTTACTTTTTAGTGACCCAATTTTAAAACTTTTAGGGTTTACATGTTTTGAGTTCATTATCAAGCACAACAAATTTTAAAAAATTGGGCAGTAACAGAGATTAGTATTTTTTAGATTTTTCAATTAACCCCAACTACTGAAAATTCGACGAATCTGAAATTATTGAAAATTATAAGGTTTTTAAGTGAAATTTTCACCGATAAAAATCGGAAGAACAACTTCCAATTACACAGAAACACACCAATAACGATAATAATACAAACAAACAAGAACAAAAGAATAAGATTGAAACAAGTACCAAAATTTACTTAAAACCCTAAAAAGCAAACAAATTAATCGTACAAACGAAAGCGAAGCAACAAAGTAAAAGTAATTAGAGAAAGAAAGATAAAAAAAACGAACCGTGTCTGGATTTCTTGAATCCGCCATTGTTGTTGAATCCATGTTCGGGTCTTCCTCTCTTGCGCATATCCATGGATCGAGATCGAATCTTGAAATTGAGTAAAACCCTAACCCTAGCGGAGGAAGAAAAGAAAAAGAGGGGTTTTGAAGGCGGTGGCTATGATAAAGGGAGCGAAAAAAGAGCGAGAAAAGAATGAAAATTAATATGCGATGATTTTCCAGCTATGTATTAACCAGTATTTAAATGTGTGGTTTTTCTAATTAGGGTTTCAAATTTTAACTTGCTCCTTTCACGTGATTCACCGCCTCAACCTCTCACGTGCTACTTTCCCTTCTTTTTTTGTCCTTTTTTTTTCTACAAAAAAAGTTTCGTGTCTTCTATACTTGTTTCATAGATTTATAATTTAATTTTTTTAATAAAATAATTTCAAATTTATCTTAATTCTAAAAGTTAGATCGAATTTATTTTCAAACTTTAGTTAACTCTCGGCCGAACTCCAAAATACTAGAGTCCAATTTTTCTAAAAACTGAACTGATGTATTATATTATTTTGAATAAATGAATATCAGTTGTTTTTCGTTTAATTTTTTTCGTGTTGTGTTTTTTGATTTTTCCTACCTGTAGTTTTACCTTTTATTTTAATGTCTACCCTAATTTTGTCATTATCTAACAACTGATATTTTGTGCGTAAAAAAACAACCATTTTTTTAATAAATAAATATTAGAGGATACCAAGTTTTGGTGTATAATATTTTCTTCAAAATATATTTTTTAATTTAAAAGTTGTATGTTTATCCCTTATAGAAAATATATTTTTGATTAGTCAAAAAATATATAAATACTTATTAAAAAGAAAATAAATAAATATTTTGAACTCCTAACATAGAGTTTTTGCACCAAAATGCGCACATTCTATCTCAAATGATATTGCTCCATGATGTTAGGGAAGACCGCATTTTTCACATTGTCTCGTAGAATTCCATAGTTGAAATAATATTCAATATATTTTACAAAAAGGTAGTAGTGAGTACATAGTTTAGATAGTTATGGGTAATTACACTCTCGTTGAATTCGACACCACATGTGTATTGAAAAATGTCGGGAAATATAGAAATATTTTATTGAAATGTGTGTATTACATGTAATTTTGAACTTTTTAATTAATTGAATGGATAAAATTTTAGAGAACATTTTTCTTTTAGGTTTTTTAACATGTGTCTAGGGACACAAGTTAACACTACCCAAAAATGTAGTTTATCGTAAAATGTTATTGATTATTACTATCCTATTATTTGACCTACAAATTGAACACAAGAAGACAGTTTGGCCGAGTGGTCTAAGGCGCCAGATTTAGGCTCTGGTCCGAAAGGGCGTGGGTTCAAATCCCACAGCTGTCAATCTTTTGTTTTTTCATCATTTATCACCAAATCACAAAATGGTCAAACAAGAATTTTTAGCCAAATAAAATTGAAAATATTTTCGGTGAAACAACTTTGTTTAATTTATTTTACCTTCTTAAAAAAAATTATAATGATACATTTTTTTTAAGGAACTATAATGATACATGAGGATAGCACATATATTTTGACCTATATTACAAGAGAGTAAAGACCTATTAACCCTTTAAAATACATAGAATGCTACAAGTAATTTTTTTTTTTTGGAATAACTTATAGATCAGCATAACTTTGCAGCACCGAACTCAATGGAGTGTAACTACTCATATGATAATATTTTATGATTTATACCCTATATATTTATACCTTTTATGGTTCTAATGTTTCTGTGTTTACCAAATATATTTTTGTTAAATTTTTGGCGCAGTGTTTTTTTCTTTCATCTAATTTTACTCTTTAATGCAGGCCTTCCCTAATTATGTCATTCATTTTTTTTTATGGTGTCCGGAGTTCGAACCTCATACTTGTATATATTATACATTGTCCTTATCAACTGAGTTAACCTCACGGGAACATTATGTCATTCTTTTAACAACTAATCTTGTGCGAGGAAAAAATAAAAACAAAAAAAGTTATTAAATGACACCAAGTTTTGGTGTATTGTATTTCTCTTCAAATTATATTTTTACTTGAAAACTGCACATATAACCCCTCATAGAAATGTACTGTTGACCCCTTGACATCTAGTTTTTGCATCCAAATGTACACACACTCTCTCATTTATTACTATTTTTATATTCGAAATAAAATATAAAATATTTTACATAATGATAATAATGAATATTGAACTTGGTTGTAACAGTTACGTGAGTAATTAGTTTGTCATTGAAATTGATGTCACAATGCTATCTTTTATCGTATAGTCAAGTGGGTTTAGTTCGTACGTTTTAAATATGAAAAAGTTGAGTGTCTAGGAGTCGAATCCTAACTCCAGTATATATTATGTAATTGTCTCTGTCAACTGATCTAAGCTCACGGAATCAATGCCTCAATGTTATATGAGTATAGTCGGTATACAACTTATATTTTAAATTTTTTAAAATAGAGTATTTTTTTTGTTACAATAGGATGTTTAATTATTATTTTTATATTCTAATATACGTGAGTATTGATACTTTTTTTTTTGTTGAAGGAATGAGTATTGAAACATGAGTATAGTAAGTATACATGAGTATAGTCTCTTACACTATACTTACGATTATAATATTTTACATGTTTACTATAAATGTTTTCCAAGTTTTGATGTAGGCTCTCTTTGGTAAAAATAGCTGATAGCTGATAAACTAACTGATAGTTTATAGCTGCTGATTGATAGCTGATAAACTGATTAAAATGTTTGGTAAAATTAACGGTTCAACTAGCTGATAAATATAAAATGACATAAAAGGACATTCTTAATTCATGATAAAGTTTATATAAATTAATATTTAAGTATTTAGAATTAATAAACTTATACTAACTTATTCTTAATTTATAAAGTCTGTCTAATAAAGAAAAGAAATAAGCTCAAACATGTAAAAAATAAGAAGTAATGTAACCAAAAAAAAAAAAAGCTCAAACATTGATTGTTAGTTGGTTTCCTAAAAATAAAAATGATTGTTAGTGGCTGGTACCAAATGAATATAATACTCGTGCTGGCAAGTTGGACCGAAAAATGAAAAACTCACTGCCAATTCGTTGGTACCTTTTACGGGAAGATAAAAAAAATAGAGGGTGCAATTGAATTTTAAATTAAATAATAAGAGTAAAACTGAAATAAAAGATGATAAGCTATAAGCTATAATCTCAAACACTACTTGGAATATCGTCTGAAAAATAGCTTATAAGCTCATGGTGAAAAAACATTACCAAACAAAGTTTTTTTGGTCAAACGACTTATAAGTTATTCGTTATTCGCTATAAGCTCGTTATTTGGTCTTACCAAACAGATCTATAGTATATTTTCTTATAAGTTTTGAAATGGAAAGTTTGATAATGTCGAATGAGTGTATAGTGGATGAGAGTGATAAATATATTTACTATAATTTTGAAAATAACATTTGCATCATCATATGTCTCTATGTAGACATCTTATTAGATGATTTTAAAGTGACCGATTGTTGCATAGTTATCATCATTGGAGGATCCATCTCTTCGAAATTTAAGAAACATACAATATTTTCTCGGTCCACTACAATATATGAGATGATAGAACGAACAACAACTAGTGAAGAAGTAAGTTGGTTGAGATGATTGTTAGCAAATATTTCTTTATCGAAAAAATCAATATCAGTTGTGTTGATCCATTGCGATAACACTACGACTATTGCAATAATTGAGAATCGTTATTACACTAATAAGAGATGATAAATACATGGTAATTACAACATTGTTAGAGAGTTACTCTCAAAAGCGAGTTGTTAGAGTGGATCATGTATGCACTAAATCCTTTGTTGAAAGGATTATCTAGAGAGAAAGTTCAAAAATCATCAAATAAGATGTGACTACGGTCTTTAGAAAATTGGATCACTCATGATGGTAAGCCGGCCTAAAAGACTCGAGATCTCAAAAGTTTAGTTTAATGAATAATAACAAGTTATGAAGTAATGTAAGATGAGCATGCCATTACAGATCAAAGAAGCATGATTCATGAAGTGACAAGAGGGTACGATAATAAAAATTATTAATGAGGCATAGAATGGACACATTTGTTGATGCACATTATTAAAAATCGGGTTTTTCTATCATGTGCAAATTTGCACATATTAAGAAGTTTAAAATAGAGATTTTGTATTGAAACTTGCACATTTAATATTAAATACAAAACTTTTGAATATATAATTGATGTTTTTCAAGAAAAAGTTACTACTATTAGTTGTTTTAACATGTGCAATGTTGCACATGTTAGACAAACGTCTAAGTTGTTTTTTAAATTCAAGTGGGAGATTGTTGGAACCTAATGTGTACGCGTGAATTTATTGCATTGGAAATTGAATTATTTGACTTTTTTAAAGAATAACTTCCTAATTTGGGATGCTTAAAGAGTGCACCAGGGACACTCGTTAACAAGACTCATTCATTATTTATTTGGAATACTGGTTTCAGTCGTTACCACATTCTTGCGTGTGTCAATGTGCGTTTAACACACTTGGTTTTGTGTTCACTTTAATCGTCGCTTTGATCTGACTATTTTGTCCTTTCTTGTTTCTGTTTTCGTTTTGGCATTATATAAAGGGTGTTTGAGTCTCATTCCAACCACATCAAAACGAAGCATTTCCATGTTTTCTCCCTTTTCCCTTTTTTGCTCACACTTTCGAGCCACTTCTCCCTTTTTCTTTATGTTCCTTCAGAAAAATCATTTAGATGATTTTGTCCCTTTAGAAATTATTGTGGTTTTAGTACTATATTCGAGTGGTCCTATTGCTATATTTTGAGGGGGTACTTTTAGAATGGATCATATGATGCAGTAGCGCTACCAAATGTTTTAAAGAGACCGTTCACCAAATTTCCGCACTACATGAGCACATGATGAAACTCTCCTCAATAAGTTATTGTGATAGAAAAAGTAGCAGAAACATCCAATAGAGCCCGTGGAACTGTCCATTCACCAGATTTCCGCGCTACATGAGCACATGATGAAATTGACCTAAAATTTAAAACGAGAAACTTGCAACCATGAATGGCCTCTAACCCTATTGAAATATTTAATTTAACCCACTTCATAAAATTCTCACAAATGTTGTTTATAACGCCTTATTTCTATTAAAGCGATAGTACACGCGAATAAAACATTTATTCAAGAAATAGACGCTACATCTTCACATCAAAATTCAAACAACATGTATATATAAAATTATTCAACAGTCGCAGCGGATATAAATCATACATCACCAAAGTATACATGTCATAAGATCAACATACATCCATAAATAAAATCTCCAAAACCCGACAAATGGGCAAAATCTCCACAACATAAATAAATCCAGAATATCATAAAGACTGACACCTAATCAGAGCCTAATCTAAGACTCTAACTGATAAATAGAGGAAGCTCCCGCTATCCTCAAGCACTCACCAAGCAAGCAACAAAACTAATTCTGCACGCCGTCTACCCGTTCATACAAATAGGTAGGCGGTCCACCACAGACCACTGTGGGTTAGCTTCACATCAATCATAATCAACATAAACAAACATAAGCATTCATGCATATCACATATACATACTCATCCCTCTTAGAATACTAACATCACATGATTATTATCCCCCATTCCATACACAACAAGCTATCACAATACTAACATAGCATAGCAAGCATATTCAATCTCAATCAAGTCATCAACATAAGCTCATCATTTATCAA
>Ga0228711_1007983_pt1 | contig 15072 bp, 10 predicted proteins | sample MedpolnodulmetaG_2_FD_177996 | JGI IMG/M metagenome (GOLD analysis project Ga0228711, IMG submission 177996) | Root nodule microbial communities from Medicago polymorpha collected in Santa Monica, California, United States - brown nodules | ecosystem: Host-associated > Plants > Roots > Nodule...
TGTAAACAAACAAACAAATTATCTATCAAACTTAAAATGGTAATTGACGTCGAACAATCCAAGATATCGCACTAGTCCCTGAGGAGACGATACATAAATACTTACTTTTGATATACGTAAATATACTACATCAAGGCCCTTCCTAACATCTCGCTGGTGCTCCTTTTTCCCCTCGTTATCAACCGCCACCTCCAACTTCGCCTTGCCACGGCCGGCATCCTCTGCGCCCACGCCGCGCTCTTTACCCATAAAATTATCTCTCACAACATTAATATTGCGCCCCCCATTAAGGTTATCTACCTCGGCCTTAACCCGCACATCGTTTTTCCTATTCCCGAACCTATCAAAACTCGCTACCTTGGCCACAACCCGACAGTCCCCAAACCAGACATTGTTTAATGCTTTCAACAATTTTTCGACATTCAGCACTTTACCAAACCGGACAAAGCCGAACACCCCCCCATTCACATTCCGTTTCTTCGCCAAATACACATCCTCCAATATTCCACAGACCTCAAAACCTTGTCGTAAGGCAATATATGAAATAGCTTCAGGCACATTTGTGAAATAAAAGGATATGAAAGGTTGCTTACCCGTGCCCGTATCGTCGAGCTCGATAGGATCCCGGTGCCAATGCTCATGTTGCAGCCAACGTCCGTGCCCAGCTGCCTCCTCCCCTTCCTGGCGTGGAAACCGGCGAAGGGAAGCCACACAGTCGCGCGCTCGCCCTCTACCTACAGATGTCCGTACGCGCGCCTCCCTTGCCTTACGTGAAGACATCTGATGGGGAGCCACCTTCCTGTATCGCACTCGCCCTCTGCCTGCATCAGTCCAAGATCGCCGCCGCTGGACCTGCTGGTCCCTAGACACCGCAACCGTGCTGTATCCTTCTGGCTCTGCCCTACGCCGCTGCTGCCTCCCCCACTTGCTGCCAGACGTTGAGTACTGCAGGGCAGCCTTTCTGTCGAAGGTCTGACTTGGTAATCTCTCCTCGTTGCCAAATCCCCAATCGGAACCGGTGTGAACCCTTGATCTAGACCGCCGTCGCTGACGATCGCCCCATCCTTCTCCGCGCCTCTAAACCACAAGAAACTTGTCCCGCTGTCCATCCGCCTGTTCGAACACTTTCCTCTGTCGCGGTCTCACAACAGTCGATTCACCCCTTTCCCCCCCATATGGTGACACCCTGCTTGGAACCCGCTCCCCCCGAACATACCTCGCCTCCGGTGAAGAAGAAAACCGGCGCGATTGCCCACGGTGGACCAGGTGGGAATCACGGTACTCTCGACCACTCTCTCTCTCGCCTCTCATATTTTTCTTGGTTAAATTTAATCTGGAGGATTGCTATTTCCTACGACATACTAAACCACGAATTCCACGATACATTAGAAAACATGGATGGGTGAAGGGTGATTGTCACAGTTTTTTATTTGTAATCAAAAACTAAATATTTATTGTTGTTGGACGGAAATCATCAGGTAATTGTGTTAATCGTGGTTTTCGTTGTCACAAGTGTTTTTCATTTTATCCGTCAAAATTTTCTTCTTTGTGACTCGACAATCAACTTGAAAATAATATCATGGATGGTCGTTTTAGTGACCGATTCATAATTTACACCAAATTAGTGATAATTTTATCATGATAGTGGAAACTAAAAACACATTGCTTATGCAATTATGTTTTTACTTCTAAATTTAGCATTATGTTTGCTTTTGTTAACTGCATTAGTTAAGTAGAGTTTCTCAACTATGAATTTTGCGAACAATCAAATGTGCAACTATTGAACAACATAGGCGATGAATTTTTGAATGATTGTTTGGTCACATTGATAGAGAGTGATATGTTTGATAGAGTTAAAAATGGAAAAATGCAGATAACAATTATAATTCTTTCGTAAAAAAAAATAAATTATAATTCTTAGATGTTTATTCAAAAAAAAAATTGGGTTAATTAAGTAAATGATCTCTATAAACATTCAAAATTTCATTCTTAGTCCCTACAAAATAAAATCACATTTTTTTGTCCCAGTAAAAAAATTAGTCAGCACCTTTAGTCTTTGTAAAATTTTCCATTAACATTTTTACTCACTGTAAAAAATTTCTCTCAACATTTTTGGTCTCTAAAATGCTAAAGGAAAATGTCACCTAAACCAAAAAAATATGATTTTATTTTGTATGAACTAAAAAAAAAATTATAAATATTTATAAGATTCATTTATTTAATTAATTTAAAAAGATATAACTATTAGATATTAACATATTTTCAGTATTTGAATATACAATGATTTTTTATTCCCTCCATCTCAAATTATGTGTTCTCTTTTATAATAATCTTCATCTCTAATTATTTGTCTCTTTTTGAAAAACAATACAAGATTATTGCATTTTAATCATATATAAATATTTTATTAAATATAATTAATTTTATTTTTTGAGCAATTAACTATAATTAATTAAAAAGTTTTAGTTTTATTATCGAAATCAATCTTATTAATCATTTCTTAATATCTCCTGACTTTGGTTTAGGGTTCTGAGTTCTGACTTTGGTTTGTCCTACACGTGAGCGTTTCAGTCACGTGAGAAACAAACAAATCTACCAGTTAATGTAACTGATTGCATTGTATATGGCCTGGACCACTCAATTTTAACCCCACACACCCAACATGATTGCTTATTTATATTCACCTACATTGTAGAGGATATTGGTGAACATTTAATAACAAAAAACAAACATAACATACTCATTTGATTTTCCCTTGCCAGCCATATAACACAGTTTTATAAACCTAGCTTCTTTAACATTAGTGGACAACACATGGATCTGCCTGATAATTTCTTCCTACTAGCAACAACCCTCTTGGGCTTCATTTCTGTATGCAAAGTCTTTTTCCATTTTCTCAACTGGATATGGATCATGTTCTTGAGACCACACAAAAAACTCAAAGAATATGGTTCATGGGCTATAATCACCGGCTCCACCGACGGAATAGGCAAAGCCATGGCTATTGAGTTTGCATCAGAGGGACTCAACATTCTCTTGGTTGGTAGAAGCCCTCTTAAGCTTGAGGCAACATCAAAAGAGATTACAGATACAAGTTTTGGAAATGTTGAAGTCAAATGTGTTGTTGTAGACTTGCAAAAAATTAGTGGAGAGGAAATAATGAAAAGAGTAGAAGAAGCTATAGATGGTTTAGATGTTGGAATTTTAGTTAATGGTGCTGGTGTGGCTTACCCTTATGCAAGATTTTTTCATGAGGTTGATTTGGATTTGATGGATTCTATTATTAAAGTGAATGTTGAAGGAACAACTTGGATCACAAAAGCTGTGCTTCCTAGTATGATTAAGAAGAAAAAAGGAGCTATTATTAACATTGGTTCTGGCTCCACTGTTGTGATTCCTTCATATCCTCTTGTCACACTTTATGCAGCTTCAAAAGCGTAAGTAAGCTCTATAAATGTGTGTTTTTATTTATCAAAAAGCAGTCATAAAGTTCTTATATTAAAGATCTGTTATTTATTCAATTTTATGCCCTTTTCTTATGCTTTCTAAACAATGCTTATGGTCTTTTAGATTAGAAAGAAAGTACTTCATTTCCTTTGCCTAAGCCTAATACACTGTCAACAAAATACATATTTTATTAGATTTTCTCCATGTCTATAAGTGTAAATTTTAGAGTAAATAGGCAATTACCCTCCTGAAATTGTAAGTTTCGTCAATTACCCCTTCGAAATTGCACAACGCTAATCAATTTAAGTCAAGGATAAGAAAAAAATAATATAAATTTTTAAGTTTGGGGGGCATTTTGCACATAAGTGCAAAACTTCAAGGGGGTATTTGCAAAACGTCAAGTTGACTAACAGAAGAATTTGACGGAGGGGGTAAATTGATTAACGTTGTGAAATTTCAGGGGGTAATTGAAGTTTTGTTAACGTCAGGGGGGTAATTGACGAAACTTACAATTTCAGGGGGTAATTACCTATTTCCTCGTAAATTTTACTACTTTCACTCTATAGAATTTTGTGTATATGATGATAACTATTTTACTATAAGTCTTTCTGTTCTGCATATAAAATATGTCATCACTTGAATTGAAAACAACACTAGAAAAACTAGTTTAGAAAAAAAACCACTTTGCCTCTTCATTGTTATTCATGTAAAATAAAGAAATTATTCTGAAGTAGTTGTATTAATTAAAACCAAATTTGAATTCATATACTGATGCTAATTTTACAGATATCTTGCAATGTTCTCTGCATGCACCAATTTGGAATACAAGCAGCTAGGAATTGACATCCAGTGTCAGGTTCTCTATTGCCTCTCTTCTTTTCCTTTATGTTTTGATGAATAATCTGTGATACTGACAACTCATCCAAAGATTTTGATCATTGATACTCATACCCTTTAATTAATGGTGAGAAAATGTTATTTTGAAATGAAACATAAGGTAATTGAGTTGAGGTGAAAAGTTTCAGAGAAAGTACTTAATCATGATTTATAATTAAGTATGATGTAAAATCTATTTTTATGTGGGAAATCTATTTTTTTATCTTCCAACTTGAAGGAATCATACCATACCAACCTAACTCTTTTTTTATGTGGTGCTTGAGTTGAATATGTTAGGATGAAGCACAAACACACGACACGTACATTGACACGTCGATAGGGATAATAATTTGAAAAAACCACATAATTCAATATAATTATGTGTTGGTGTCGGACACCGACGCGTGTCTGAAACCGAAACGTGTCTAATTCGAGGAGTGTCCGTGCTTCATAAGTTAGGAGTAATATTCTAGTAGTTAGTTATTGTAATTTTTAGTCCATGTTTGGATTGACGTGAGTTTTGCAAAACCATTGTATGTTACAGATTTAGAGTGATTTTGACAAAAACTATACTTTGTAACTTCGTCAAATTCATAGTGTATCCAAATCTACACTTAATTTGAATATTATTTTAAAATTTGTAAATCTTAGCCTTAGATACTTTTGTACCTATATATTGAGATGTATTCTGAGTTTAAATTGAAATGAATTTGAATATACAGGTACCATTGTTTGTGTCAACAAAAATGACAAGGATGAGGGCATCACTTTTTGTTCCAACACCAGATAAATACAGCAAAGCATGCACAAAATGGATTGGCTATGAAAAATTGGTTGTACCTTACCTCTTTCACAATCTGCAGTCATTTCTCATAAGGAAAATTCCTGATGTATTCTTGGATTCCTACATGTTGCGTAATTTGCTTTACTCGCGTAAAAGAGGGCTCATCAAGGACTCCCAGATCAAAGGATCAGAAGCATCTAGTAATTCTGAAACAAATAAACATTGATGCATGATGCCAAATTTAGTTTTCAGTTCCTAACGAAATCACTGTGAAAGTGAGAGTGGTGATGGAGGTCTCAGTGAATTATATGTAGTTTCCTTTTTTGTATTTTCTAGATTGAACTTTGGGTGGATCATTTGCCTATTAGTTGCTAGTTTTGTTGTTTATTTAATTTTGTTCTCATTTGCTTTGTCATCTTTGAGGTAGCATTTGTCTTTTTCTATCAGTATAAAATCTTAACCATAAGGGTCAGTTGCTACATGTGATGTTTTCAAAAACAGAATCAGAATTTGAATAAGTGGAAACATTTATTTCATCATTGAATTAGTAGATGTTTGGATTAGCAGATTGTAGAATCATGGTGAGCCTCTTGATTTTGACAAAAGATACACTTTGTAACTTAGATAAAATAATGGCGCCAACATAAATTTTTAAATCCATTGCTCATCCATACACATAAAAAAAAGGTAAAAACTCAATTCTCATCTTAGAAAGAGATAAGCAGTGTAAAGGGTGACAAGTTTTGTAAAGATGAGTTAGATTTGATATAAAAATTAACGGATTTTAAGTAGAGCGATGATGCTTAATGTAGAACCCCAATTACACAAACACTAATTTTTATCTCTAATGAGATTAAATATAAAAATATTGAACTCAATTTCTTGAGAGTTTTAAAATTGTTCATTTCAACATAATTTTCTATTTGTAATTATTTCCTAACAAGTACCCTAAAGTACAAGTTAAATCCTTTTTACCCATTAGTTTAAAAATCTGAATTTGGACGTTTATACTTTACTAGTAAGCCTTTATTTTAAATTTTTGTCTAAAACAACATAAATTTAAATTAAAAAAAAAATACCATTTCATACTGATTCTCACACTCTGGTTTTGTACAAGTTTTTGTTGGTTTTGAACTTTATTCCTTACACGTTCTCATCAATTTTGATATCATATGATTTTCATTTAGCTAAAGGGTTCAAGTTTATACTCTACTTAATATTGATAAAAGTAATCTGGTAGTACAGTAGTCATGTTGAATTAAACAAAACAAAACAAAGTCCCAAAAAACATCCCACCTCCACCCACAGCATCTTCAATCAAAACAACGTGTTGAAAGTGTTACAGACCCAATTTTACAAGTGGCCATGCTGTTCTGTGGATTCTGCGCCCATTTTATAATTACAATTACTTCAATAAGTACTACTGCACAATCTACCTTCCTCTCATTCATCCCACTCTCACCATAAACTTTGTGCTCTTCTGCTATTCATCATTCATTCTAATTACAAATATTACTAGTTGCACCCCCTAATATGGAATGCTGTATAATCAATAGGCTCAGGACTCAACCTTTCTGGTTCGTCCTAGTCTTCCTGGTAGGCTTATTCACCATTCTGAGGTTGGCTTTCATTTATTTCAGATGCTTCTATGCCAAATTTCTCAAGGCTCCCAAAAAAGTCAAAGAGTGATAAATTCTTTACAACAAACAACATCTCTATGGAATTTATATCAATAAGGGCTTGTGGAGGTCCCAGTAAAATTATATACTTTTTTTTTTGGTAGTTTATTGCCCTTTGGCTTGATTGTTTCTGTACTTCCTACTATTACTATTTGTAATTTCTTATGTTGACTTCTAATTTGATTTATCATCTTTCTGGTCACCTTTTGTCTATTATATCAATTTATTTATAACTAGCCATGTGGGTCAGTAAGTAACAACCTTCATTTTGTAGATGCTGTTTGAGATGAGATTAGAGGTCACTCTTATTCAACATGAGAAATTGGACTATTGGTTGTTGCTACTTAAGAATGACTCATTAGTGCTTTGAAACCTATAATAATAATGGTACCATACACCGCATGACATTAATTAATATACGTGACGAGACGGGCAACAACACTCAAAGTTTAGGTCACCCATTAACAATCCAAACCAAACAAAACGCAAATAGGTCGCATCTTCTAAAATCCTTATTGCGTTGAATATGTACTACAATCGAAAAGAAGAAGAAGAAAAAAACCGTAAACTTAATTTTTGTATGGATTAGTTGCGAATATTACATTTGAATTTTAATATGAACTTGAATTATCGACAATAAGAGGTAGTTGATATAACGATGGACAATAAAAGTTAATATATTACTCCATCAACTACCTCATATTGTCCATTGAAAATGTTACCATAGGCTGGTTATTTTTTTCTAATAAAATTATTAAAAAAATTATTCGATATTTAAGATGTTTCATTTAAGTTGTGTAATGTTATGACTCTATCTAATCTCATCCCATATAATTCTAGTTACACCCAGATTTATTTAATAATAACAAAATTGCCCTCTTCATGTAAATTTGTTAAAAACCCTTCTTTCATTGTCATTTTGAACCCTCACCCCCTTTCATCTACAAATCACTATGGATGTGCAACCAAGATCAAAGATTGAATCAACATCTTTTTCATTGATTTGTACTATATTCATAAAAGTTACTGAATTTCATGAATTTCATTTTCTAAGAGTTTCTATTTGTTTATTGGTTGTTTTGGTATGAGATATGTCTTTGTTAACCGTAACTTGATTTTACGTAGTGAGAGGTTAATGTAGATTCAGTTTACGTGTGTATATACTCCATCCGGTCTCAAATGTAAGTAACTTTTCACCTTTTAGATTCATTTAATAAATGATGTATCTGGTCTGTATTATAGACCACATACATCATTTATTGAATGAACCTAAAAAGTGAAAAGTTTCTTACATTTGAGACCGGAGGAAGTAAGAGATTAATGTAAACTTAGTTTACGTATGTATATGAGAAGTTAATATGTATGTATATGAGAAGTTAATATGTATGTATATAAGAGGTTAGTGTAAACTCAGTTTACGTAGTTAATGTAAATTCAGTTTATGTATGTGATATAAGATGTTAGTGCAAACTCTGTTTACATAGTTAATGTAAATTCAGTTTATGTATGTAATTAAAGGGTATATTAGTCATTATGGGGTGTGACTAGTATTTATCTAATGTTATTTTTTTTTTTTTGACAAATGTCTAATGTTATTGTTAAAAACAATAAAATGTATTTTATTAAGAGAAATGATAATTGTACGATCATTTTGTAACAACTTTCTCTCTCATATTCACATCATGCATTTATTTTCTCTCTTCTTTTTTTTTCTCTCTATTGTTTTTAACCAATAAAAAGATAGAAAATTAAAGTTGTCGCAAAAGTTGTTTTAATTGGTTGTTCAAATATCACTACTCTAAAACTCTCTTTTTTAAAGGGGCAGTAAAATGTTATGGGTGTTTACTTTGTTGTCAATGTTTATGATTTTGTTTTTGTCAAGTAGTTTGGTGGCTAGAAATTGAATAAATGGGATGTCGCTTGACGTTAATGATTTATTGCATCACTTTAAAAAAATATAATTAACAAACTAAAAAGGCTAACACGTATCTTAAGAAAACAAGATAAGAAATCGGAGAATGTTATATCATTGTTGATTAAACAATAAAACAAATAAGTTTTTTTATATATATAAAAAAACTTGATTAAGTCCCTCCCTCCCTTTATGTTTCACACATATTTGTACAAGCTCCATGCAACCTACATACTTTTTTTTTTTTAAATAAATGCAAGCTACATATTTGATATTGTAAATTGTGATAAACTATTTTTATTAATTTACCTAAACGTCTTTAAAAAGATTTATGTTAATAGATAAACTCAATAAATCAATCCAATGAATTTATTATATTTTTAACACATTAATTTTTTTATTTATAGATTGCTTAACCAAGCACTCGTTTGCAAAACAAAATAAATTTATTTTAGAAACTCTGTCCTAAATATTGTGGCCTTAGCCAAAATTATGAATTTATTAGCATGTGCAATGTGATGCATAAGAGTAGTGATATTTGAACAACCATGTGGGACAACTTATGTGATAATTTTATTTTTCTCTCTTTTCCTTGGTTAAAATCAATGGAGAGAGAAAAAGAAAGAGAGAGAATAAGAGTATAACGTGAGTACGAGAGAGAAAATCGTCAAAAAAATTGTTATAGAGAAGTGGTTGTACAAATATATGAGCGTAAGTATTGAATGCCATGGTGTCCCAACGGTCCAACCTCCCTACTTAATTTCTGTTGATTTTTCTGCTCATCTACCTTACCGGTTACTACTACCATACTATTCCCACACTACTCTCTCTCCCTCCCTTCATCTTACCATAAATCTATTTCTGCTACTCTCATTTTCTTCATAAATAAATCAATCCCTCTTTCTTTCTTCCTAACACAATCTCAACATCAACATGGATTGTTGCATAATCAGTAAACTCAAATCCCAACCTCTCTGGTTCCTCCTTCTCTTCTCCCTCGGTCTCTTCACCATTCTCAGATTCACTCTTCTTCTTCTCAACTGGCTCTATGTCAATTTTCTCAGACAACCCAAAAACCTCAAAAAGTATGGATCTTGGGCCCTCGTTACTGGACCCACTGACGGCATTGGGAAATCCTTCGCCTTCGAACTCGCTCGCAAAGGCTTAAACCTAATCCTCATTGGTCGTAACCCCGAAAAACTCAAAGACGTTTCAGATTCCATCAAAACCAAGTTCGGAAAAACCGAGGTTAAAACCGTTGTCGTTGATTTCACCGGTGATCTCGACGAGGGTGTTAAGAGGATTGTTGAAACGATTGATGGGTTGGATGTTGGGGTTTTGATTAACAACGTGGGAATTTCGTATCCTTATGCGAGATTTTTCCATGAAGTGGATGAAGAGCTTTTGAAGAATTTGATTAAGGTTAATGTTGTTGGAACTACTAAGGTTACTCAAGCTGTTTTGCCTGGGATGTTGAAGAGGAAAAAGGGTGCTATTGTTAATATTGGTTCTGGTGCTGCTATTGTTATTCCTTCTGATCCTCTTTATGCTGTTTATGCTGCTACAAAAGCGTGAGTTTTTCGTTAATTGTTCTTTTGTTTTAGTTCTGTGTTCTTAGATTTGTTCTTTTTTGAGGTTTTGAAACATGGATGTTATGCTGTGTTCTAATGAGGGTTTTTGTGTTTGTTTTGTTGTTTCAGGTACATTGATCAATTTTCTAGATGTCTTTATGTTGAATACAAGAAGAGTGGGATTGATGTGCAGTGTCAGGTATTGTGCTGTTATTTTGAGTCACTCAATTTACATACTTCTATTTCTAGCTTAGTAAAGGGTCATACTTCGTAATAACCTCTATTTCGGTGCAGCATAACGGTTTTTTATGTTGTGATCGCAACGTCATTGAGGTTGCGACCCCAATATCCAATCACATTTGACACGATTCTCTGCAATATCAAATATTGTTGCGCTACTCTTGTTGTGACAGTTATTTAAAACATGCGTAAAATATTTTTTACATCATTTTGAAGATTAAAATATACCCATATGTATTAAAGTTTCAACAAATATACCCAATCTATTACTAGTTACTAGTTTACTACCAATTAAAATAGACTGGAAATTGGAAATCCAGCTGAATAGCTCTAGTTTGAAATGAAGTCGGTTTAATATGTGGTGATGATGATATATAGTCAAAAAAATAGGCTTGCTTTGGTACCGTTATCTTATCATTAGTATTATGGAAGTAGACTTTGGCAGGCTGCAACTATTACTGTAACGCAGAAATGCACAACTTATGACTAATTTGGTAAAGCACAAATGTTTACGGTTACAACTATTAACATACATAAACCGTGAACAAAAATTAAACAGAAAAGTAGCCCTTTTATTTCTTTTTTTATTTTATTTTTCCAAGTTGTTGCAACTATATGGCTATGAAGTTTGTTGGAAGTTGAAGACCTGATATTCTGTTTGATATTGATTTTTTTCATGATAAGAATTTTAGTCTGTGTGTTAATCTCTCATTATTTTATATATTTTTTACTTTATCTGATTGTGGCAACTCTAAGAGCAATTTGACTATTGGCACCTTTTTCATGATTTTCTCTATTTTGAACTTTTACTTTTATACTCGATTGTTGGTATTGCATCCTAATTTTGTTTAATTATTGAGTTACATCTGATTTCATTGTTTAAGGTATTGTAGCTTAAATCATTGACTAGATTTGTATATATAAAAGCGTGTCAACGATTGTGAAATATGCACAGTACACATCAAGTCTAGGTTGCTTTTCCCATCTCCCTTTCCCACCCACCGTCCAAGTTTTTTCTTCGTCTAGCAGCTGGAAAACAGACCACCTAACTAATCTGTTTATGTTTATGGAAGATATTGACTATGTTGAAACAAATTTGATTTGCTATTACAGCTGACACCACACATTTAGTTTGATATAATTCTTGTCATGTTTCTGATGGAGATTTTTCTTGATTTCAGGTTCCATTATATGTGGCAACGAAGATGGCATCAATCAGGAGATCTTCATTCTTTGTTCCGTCAACAGATGGCTATGCGAAAGCAGGTGTAAAATGGATAGGATACGAACCTCGTTGCACACCATACTGGCCACATACCCTTCTATGGGCTGTGGCACGCTCGTTGCCAGAGTCTATAGTTGATACATGGCGCCTTGGGTTTTGTATGGGTATTAGAAAGAGAGGGCAGCTCAAAGATTCGAAGAAGCAGGAATAAAACGATGCTTGTTTGTTTGTTTGTATTGTGTAGGCATAGATGTTGTTGCCTGCAGACTGCTGCTAGTAGATTAAGATTCCAAGTTGTTGTGTTTCTAGCTTTACTCTTACTGTAACTGGTCTTAATGATTATCAATTGTGTGGCCTATTCTTTTTCTTCCCACATTCCAATTGTGTTTCTGTCCTTTGATGTTCTACTGATGATGATGATGCATTGTTACATCTTTTAACCCGCTTTTTTTTTCTTTCTGTTATCTAAATCTTACTTTTCTCCCATCCCACTCTTTTTAAGAGCAATAGACAAATTGAGTCTCAAAATTGAGAAAATCAGTCAATTAATTTTGCAAATTGGTAAATACATTATTGAATTCGTAACTCGTCTGTCAAAATGATATGTCAAAAAGATCCCTTTGTAGAAGCTATGAAGTGGTATGTTAAATGAACATGCAACTTTTTCTATAGATCTCATAACAATGACACATCACAAGGACTAAATTGTAAGGTAGAAATAGTATTATTGCGTGTTTAGGTTTGGAGGCGATGACTTTAGAGTAGACATGAGATACACAAATTTGGTGTGCAACATTTGTGGTGATGTTACATTCCTCAATGGAGCATTGTGAGTTGGTTAGACGCGATTGTGAGTCATTTAGAAATTGTGTCGGATCTATGGAGCAAATTATTGTAAGTTTTAACATGCATGAGTAGCTTCCATGAAATTTGAGAATTTGATAGTTGAATTGGTTTGAGCTAAGAAAAAATAAGCTGGGAGTTAGGGAGTTTAAACCCGGACGAAAGAGTAAACATTAATCTAACAAGTTAACTATTATCATTTAGTCCCTTAAAAAACATCTAAAAAGTTTTTGTGAAATCTAACTACTAATTGCAACTATAATTTGAAAATGGCTCTTTTGGCCTTCTTCGTTGCTCATATGTCCTATGAAATTCCGTTGGTCGTTGTTTACCCATAATTTTCTTCTGTACATTTTGAGAGATAATTTTCGATTGATACTATTTTAATGGTAGAGCAAAATGACAATTTGTCATATATATTTTTTTGTGGTTTGAGGGTTGTGAAACTTGAACTTTGGGCTCCCAAAAACTTGAAAGTCACCTTATGGTTAGATAGATCACGATCTTTACGCTACATTTTCAAAGAGGTGTCATTGACAAAAAATGAAGAGGTTGAATGGTCAATTGAGTTCCTTTGAGTGGAACCAACACATGTCATTGCAAAGTATGACAAACTTTATGGGGGCACATATTACATATGGATGATTTCGTCAAATTTACCACGACAATCAAAGAGACGCAGACATAACGCGAGTCAGTCTGCGATGATAACCTTAAAGACAAGAGTCAACACTATGTAGATTATGTGTACCACAAATACTTCAAAGACCTGTCTACAGGGAATCTGTGACTGTGTGGTGTTATTACTCATGCGTTCTTGTACAATCACTTAGCTGAGGTGATGAAGCCCAAAGTTAAGGAGTTAGTAGACTATTGTTGCCTCCTTCAACGAACGGTTTATTTATGAAATTAATTTTATGTGGTTTGGATTACGAGGTTACTTTTATGTTTCATGAGATACATCTTGTTTACATACTTGGATTATGGAACATTTTGAAACCATATGTCAGCATGACTTTGACTAAAACTATGATGAGTAACTTCCACGGGCCAGCGTGGTTCGTTCATGAAAGGGGTCTACTGTCTCAAGTTTGTATAAAACATTCTTGGATCACATGGTGGTTGATGATGACATACTCTCTTCCTACGACAATCATCGTCAAACACATTTGTTAGAGGATATTTGCTAGTATTTAAGATGGATCATGTGCGACCGCCACACCTATTATGCACATTTGCTGGAGTTAGGGATGACAATTGGACCCAAATATGATGGATACCACAAAAAATACCCACAATAGTATTATTTTGTTATAAAACTAAAGAAATAGGAACATGAATAAAGTAGAGAGAAGTAGAGAAGGATAAAGAAAGAGAAGAGAGATGATTATATTATTCTCTTGTGGTGTCCAATTAGGTTACATATGAGCTCTATTTATAGAGAAATACAATGACTTGGTGGGCAAGCATAATATAGCCCAATAAGCAAACAATATGACCCAATAACCCAATTGTTATATGGACATCCACTTATAATATTCATAACACTCCCCCTTGGATGTCCACCAAGGATATGCCTCATTAAAACCTTACTAGAGAAAAACCCGATGGAAAAAAAATTCGAGTGAAGGAAAAAGAGTACAACATCCTTTTGTGTGATAATTTGCCTCGTTAAAAACCTTACTAGGAAAACCCAAAGGGATAATACCATGGTTAAGGGGAAAAGAGTGCAGAACACATTTATGTCTCCCCCTCATAAAGACAATCGTATATGAGACGAAGAAAGTCAAATAATCTTTTATGCTTGTTTCTCAAAAGCTTTACTTGGCGGTGGTGACTCTCAAGAGAGATCTGATTTATCTCCATACCATTCTCCAAATGAGCAGTGCTTGAGATGTTATCTTCATATTGAATTGTTGAAAGAAAATTCTCCAATTCCTTGATCATGTTGTTTCTCTTAGATACAACATGTATGCTTAACTTTGTTCCGATATCTGTATTTACTAATTAACAAAAAAAAATACCACAATACATATAATTAACAAAATACATTAAAATGGACATATGATGTGATTTCTTCAATATCTCACGAAAATTAACTCTATCAGAGAGTTTCATATACTCATCACTACCACGTGAGTCGTAAAACTATATTGCAACACATCTTTCATATAAATTGAGCCCTTCATGTGATGCTAAACTTAATCAAGCAAGAAAAAGTTCTTGAATTCACTTCAGGTGAATATGTCTCTTAAACATAAACATTAAACATATATCATCTCATTTCCGGTGAACATATCAAACTCTATACATATGTATTTTATCAATATAATTCTCTTTCGCGCGAAAATTTGTATATATCTAATTAACTTCACATCTTCAAGTGTGCGGACTACAAGTCACATATAGAATTGTCTCTTTCACTAGAATTGTCTCTTTCCGTCTGCACATAGTTTCTTTTTTCTATAACCTTTTATAGATTTTAATTCATGATC
>Ga0228711_1007984_pt1 | contig 15069 bp, 9 predicted proteins | sample MedpolnodulmetaG_2_FD_177996 | JGI IMG/M metagenome (GOLD analysis project Ga0228711, IMG submission 177996) | Root nodule microbial communities from Medicago polymorpha collected in Santa Monica, California, United States - brown nodules | ecosystem: Host-associated > Plants > Roots > Nodule...
TTTCTCTTTATAGAGAATTTTTTTTTTTATGAATTTTGGTATTTTTTTTTTTTTAAAAAAATTAATTTACAATGAAATAATTGAGGTCAAATTATTAAAATGATAAGAATCCGAACAGCCAATCAGAACAGGACACGTGTCCCCATTTATCCATAATTCTGATTCTCTCTCCACCCCCTGCAGCCTCACTCGCTGCTGTCTGCGCGTGTATCACACGTGCCGTTTCTGGCCAACGGATGCGCGACACGTGTCCCTGCGGGGTCAGATTAAACATGTTGAATGGATTCAACCTCTCTTTCTTCAACATCACCATTCAACACACCCATTGGGGCACTTCCACTTGTTGAAGGTACTTTCAACATGGCATTTCAACACCATTGGACATGGTCTAATAGCAACATCATTGGTATCATTCTCAAAAAAGTCCAAAAGAAGAAGAAAAAAACTATGATATATGGATTAAATTGTGAATAACATAACTACTATACACAAGTTATTTATTATATACTCCCTCCGGCCACATTTATAATTTATAAGCAAACAAAAACTTTTTAGATTCATTGAATATCTAATGTATCCGTCAAATACATTAGTCATTCAATAAATTTAAAAAGTAATATTTTGCTTATAAATGTGATCGGGTAGAGTATAAGATAGCATGTTGGTGATACAAATTTTAGAATAAATATTATACTCTTTTTTGTCCTATTTATAAAAGACATTTAGATCAACAAAATGAACAAGTTGTCATTAATAAACGAGACAAGTTGTCACCGCTCAAAACTTAAAAAAAAACATTATTATACACACGACATGTTGTCATTGATAAAGAAATTAATATAATTATTATACACGAGACAAGTCATCAAAGATATAATTTTTAAAATAATTATTACACGCGGGGCAAGTTGCCAGTGAGACATATTTTAAAATAAATATTATACATTAGACAAGTCGTCTACTAAAACTTTAAAATAATTGTTATACACCGTACAAGTTCTCACTTATATTTCTGTAAATAATTTTGTATAGTAATGAATTATTGTTTGCAGAATGATACAAATTTTAAAATAAATGTTATACATCGAACAAGTTGCCACTAATAAAAGTTTAAAATAATTGTTATACACGAGACAAGTCCTCATTGATATAAATTTTAAAATAATTGTTATACTTTAGACAAATTGTGGATGATACAAATATTAAAATAAGTATTACACATAAGACAAGTCTTCGTTGCTAAGAGCATTATTATACAGAGGCTAAGTCATCGTTAATTAACAACTACTTCTAATAACAATATATATAAATCGAAGTTCACCAAAATTTCATAATTGTCATTAGTACTACTCATTATCTTCTTAATTTCATGTGTATAATGGGCATTTTGCAAAATTTAATTTATTTATTTTTAAAAAACTAATTATGGATAGTGGTCATCATAAGTGGAACTATTTCCACTCATAACTATTATTTATTTTGATGAACTTCGTTTTTTATATAAATTGTTAGTAAAATTAGATGCATTCTCCATTTTTTTAATCATAATATAAGTGAAAAACTAACTTAAAAAGTTTAAAAATCAGTATTATACGCGATACTGATTTGATGGCAGCGGAGCAGACTTGTATTCATAATCGTCCTTATTAAAACTCATTATTTTCTTAATTTTATGTGTTAACTTTAATAGATTTATTATCCACGAAACAAGTTGTCACTGTTAACTTTAAAAATTATTATTATACACGGACGAAGTTGTCACTAATATAAATATACTACCATCTAATTCTACTAACAATGACAATAATAATATATAAAAATCAAAGTCCACCAAAATTTCAAAATCGTTGTTATTAAAACTCATTATCTTCTTAATTTCATGTGCATAATGGTCATTTTACAAAATTAAATTTATTTCTTTATTAAAACTAATTACGGAATATGATAATAACAAGTGTAACTAATTTTCACTGATAACTATGGAACTAATTTATTTATTTTTATGAACTTTGATTTATATATATATATTGTTAGTAGCATTATATGCACGGATGGGAGGCGATTGAGAGGAGGGGGTCGTCAGGATTCTGAGTGGTGGCGAGTTGTACACTGTTTGAGTAGGGAGAGATGGTTCAGTGATCATGTGAGTTGTTGTGTTGGGAACGGGAGAACAACGTTGTTTTGGACCGATGTTTGGTGTGGTAGGGTGTCTTTTAGTGTCAGGTTTAGCAGGTTATTTGAGTTGTCAGTTTTTAAAGGGGAGTCGGTGTTAGTGATGTCGCAGTTAGGGTGGGGGGAGGGGGGAGAGGCGTGGAGGTGGAGGCGGAGGTTGTTCGCCTGGGAGGAGGAGTTGGTGGGGGAATTCATTTTACTGCTTGCTGATGTTACACTGCAGGTTAACAACGAAGACAGATGGCTTTGGACGTCAGAGAACTCACATTCATTCACTATTCGTAGCCTGTATAATTACCTTACTATTCAACCGCAGGTTGAGTTACCAGTTGATGTTTCTTCTATTTGGCACAAGGATGTGCCTTTCAAGGTGGTGGTGTTTGTTTGGCGTTTGTTTCGGGATAGATTGCCTACTAAAGACAATCTCCTCCAGCGAGGTGTTATTAACCATGATTCCAGGATGTGTGTGGCAGGGTGTGACTTTGTTGAATCGTCTCCTCATTTATTTTTGCATTGTAATATTTTTGGTTCTGTTTGACACTTGATTTATAGTTGGATTGGTGTCTCGGTGACCAACCCATTTTATGTGCCTGATCATTTTCATCAGTTTGGCTATAGTGGTGGGATCGGGAAGAAGCGGCGCTCAATTTTACAGGTTATATGGTATGCAACTGTTTGGGAAATCTGGAAGGAAAGAAACAACAGGTTGTTTAAAGGCAAAGTTAGCCCCGTATTTCAGGTGGTTGATAGGATTAAGTCCATCTCCTATATGTGGTTGAAGACGAAGCACATTACTCTTCCCTTCAATTTGCATGGCTGGTGGCTTAGTCCGTTCACCATATTGGGCATAGGCTAGTTTTTCTTTCCTTTGTATTCTCTTTGCCAGTTTTTGTTTCCCTTTGTAAATTTTGTACAGACCTTGCTGTTTTTCCTCGACACTCCTTGTGCGAGGATTAACGCTTTTATGTGGTAATATATTTCATTTTAGCCTCTTAAAAAAAAATCATAATATAAGTGAAAAACTAACTTAAACATTTAAAAAAACAATATTATACGCGATACATGTCATCATTGAATACAAATTTAAAATAATTATAACAAAATAGACAAGTTGTCGTTGATATTAATTTCAAGATAATTATTAACCATGTGATATGTCATCACTGATATATACTATAAAAGATTTATTATACACGAAACAAGCTGTCATTGTTAGCTTTAAAAATTATTATTATACACGGACGAAGTCGTCACTGATACAGATATACTAGCATCTAATTCTACTAACAATAATAATAATAATATATAAAAATCAAAGTCCACCAAAATTTCAAAACCGTCGTTATTAAAACTCATTATCTTCTTAATTTCATGTGCATAATGGTCATTTTACAAAATTAAATTTATTTCTCTATTAAAACTAATTACGGAATATGATAATAACAAGTGTAACTAATTTTCACTGATAACTATGAAACTAATTTATTTATTTTTATGGACTTTGATTTATATATATATTGTTAGTAGCATTATATGAATACTCCCTCTTTCAAGCATAATATAAGTGAAAAACTAACTTAAACATTTAAAAAAGCAGTATTATACGCGATACATGTTATCATTGAATACAAATTTAAAATAATTATAACAAAATAGACAAGTTGTCGCTAATAATTTGTTCAACTGACATACGCGCCAAAAATTAACGCGTGTGTCGGTTGAACAAATTATTATTATACTATGTATGAGTAATGATATCTTGATATCAAAAATCGATTGAGGATTTCCATGAGGAAAAGCCTTGAAAAGATTCCATGGATTGTAGTAGTTGAAACAAACCTACATATCTATCTATTCGTAAACAAACAATGGTTTTAGTTTTATCATGTAACTAAACATGTTAATTAACTAACCTTATGCCTAAAACGCATAGCAAAATAAGAATTATCTTACGAAGAATAGCAGAATCAAAGGTGAATAAAACAAATACACGAATCATATATATATTTAGCGTTATTCTGGTTGATCGATTATTCTTCTTCTTCAAAGAGATGATTAATTTTGCTTGGAAGATCTCAACTATTTCTTCTTACAACACCTTTGAATTCAATCAAAACGAATCAAACAAATAGTAGAAAAATCAACGAGAAGATTTATTCATTCAAAAAATGAACAATAGAGAGAGAGAGAGAGAGAGAGAGAGAGAGAGAGAGAGAGAGAGAGAGAAATGGAACCTGATGGCGGTGGGGGAGACGGTGGAGATGAATATTCCTCCTCCTCCTCCGGTGGTGGTTAACGGTGGCGTTGTTGCGTGTCTAAATGGAGAGCTTGAAGGTTAATTGAATTGAGGCACTCTCCCAATGTCAAAGAAACTTGTAAAAAAGACCGACTTCATGTCATCATTCATATTTATACATGACTTGTCTTAAATTTAAAGACTAACTCACTTTCCATATTTTTAATATATAATTTAATTTCACTACAAAAAAAAAATATATTTAATTTAATTTAATACAAAAAGTTTGTTCGTAAATAGTTGTGAGGACGTTAATATGCATGATCTTAGTTAGAAAAAGAGATTGTTGTCCATGTAAATTTAAAACATGTGAGTCTAGTCATTCAGTTATTTAACAAAACAAAAAGAATGTTTTTTAACGATGTATTTTTCAACTCTTCTCTTTAATTTAATGGTTGAAATTCACATGACTTTTACCAAATTTATATGGAATTCATATGATTTGATATGACCCAAATAAATTTTAAATGACAAAAGCGAATGTGTTGAAAAAATATGTATTAAATAATATGTTATTATCGTATAAATACAACTCAGTTGATAACCGCAAAAATAATAAGGGAAATGCTAACAAGTACCTCAAAGGCATTTGATAAGAAGTTTAAAGTGGAAATTTTATCTTGGGATTTGTGTATTCAACATATTGATACATAAAAAAAACAACTTTTTCTACATGAAAATTACCAATTATTTTCAGTTTTAAATACTTAACAAGTGCTCTACCAACACCCAAACAATAGCATGCAGAGACTAAATTTTGAATATTGGTTTCCCCACTTGTCCATGTTTCAAATGTGTTGTTTGGAGTTTGCATGATGGCTTAGATGACGAAAAAATCCTTGAATTAAATCACGTTTGATCATAATAATTCCACAAACTTGATATTCTAGGTTAAGCTATGAATTAATTTTTGAAAATGTGAAAGCTCATAATTGTTATTTTCATCTGATCCTCTCTTTTTCAGAGAAGTCCTGAAAATGTGAAACTCGCATTTTGTTTTTGTTCAAATTTTTGTCATACAATTAAAGTTTTAAGCGGCATACCATGTCGTTTGTTCATTATTCTCTTTAATTATCGTTCATTATGATTTCATATTATATAAAGTATAATTTATCTAGTATTGTTCCTGTGATTTTGTGAACATAACTTATAGTTGACAAGGACGTTGTAATATGCAGAACTAGGGTTTGAACTTCAAGCCCCCACTTATTCTTCTTAATGAATGAATTTTTAATCATTAAATTACTTCACAACAAAAAATATTAATCTAATGCTAAAAATCATAAAAGTGCCAGTTGATTATTTCATCTCTGAAATCATGGAATATATGAGACCGACGCTTTGTTTTTGTTCAATATCTTCTTTCGAAATAATTTTTTATAGATAATATATTCATTTTATCGTTCTATAACGTTAGTGAATATTTATGTTATATTAGATCGTCTACCCGTGTTGCCACACGGGTCACATACAGTTAATACATAATATAGATGCAATACTATATGTAGGCAAGTGTATAAAAAATATGATATTGTATCGTTTACACCCATTAGTTATTACAAATTTCGAAAAATTTCTTTATATACTACGTTCGATGTGGTAGTAATGCAATCACAGTATTCATCCGTTAATAGAATCTTTAACTCATTCCTTGATGTAACCCTTGATATTGCAACATATGGTTGACCATGGGAATTAATGCTTGCGTGTGCAACTTCTTGTCTTGTCCCTTTGGGTATCACTGATAGAATCTGCCGAAAATCACCACCAAATACTATAACCTTTCCCCCGAAAGGAATATATGTGTGGTCACCATTATCAGGCCTTAGAATATCCCTAAAGTTGTGATCAACGGCCTCGAAACAATGCCTATGCAACATCGGTACTTCATTCCATATAATTAACTTTTCCTTACAAACTAATTCAGCTAAATGACTCTTCGGGTGCATGTCTCAAGTGGAACATTCATCAATCATGATAGGAATACCAAATCTTGAATGTGTTGTTCTTCCTCCTGGAATGAGCAAAGTTGCAATACCACTCGAAGCTACTGTCAAAACAATCTCCCCTTTTGATCACAGTGCAGCTGACATAGCTCTCCAAATGAATGTTTTACTTGTTCCACCGTTTCCATAAAGAAAAGAAACACCGGGTTTATTTGCATTGACTCTTGACATTTTCTTATCATAACAACAACCTACCCATGTCAATGATGAACACGGTATATTTGCAAGTTAGGACTCCAATGTCACATGAAAGACAATAATTAAAACAACGTGAAATATATTATAATTGAAACTTCATTCGAACATCCTATGCGTAATAATAACATTGACTAATGAACATTATGAAATACTTCTTTGTAAATTATATTAAATTTAACAATTTTATCTTCGCCTTCTTCATCATCGGTTAACAATATCTTTAACTCTTTTGCTTGAAGTAACTTTAGCCATGACATTACATACTTGACCATGGGAGAAAATTGATTGTAGAAAATATATTCCAACATGTATAAGTGATTGCCCTTGACTTTTATTAATGATCATATAAAATGAAACAACAAACAAACATTGTCGTGGTTGAAAATTGAAAAGATCCTCTCATAAGACGGAGTCAATGACAATATTGAGATAGAAATCATATGACCAAAAGAGGATTTGAAAGTCATAGTATTTTTTTTCAATTAATATATAGTTTATCATTAACATGTGAAGCTATAATATGTGACGTTTTTTTAGGGGATATAATATGCCACATCTATATTATGTTATAATGCATTGTGATATACATAATCATTCATTAAATTTTTTATAAGCAATGAAATAAGTTTAAATATTATAGTCATACCTTTGTTCGACGGTGGGATTTAGTATGAGAAAGGAGAGTTGTTTCCCACCATGGGAAAGTTATTTTCAACCATTGGATCAAATAGAGAACATAGTTTTATCATTGACATTCAACACCAATTTTTTTTCTCATACTCACCACTCATCCACAAACGGCTGCTGCTCCAACACCATTCTTTCTCCTTCATGCCACACCACCACTAACATCAAACCTATTGTCCCATTTTTTTTCCCGAAGAATTAAAAAGGATACCATTGTCTCAATTTTAATCCCACCGTATAATGAATCAACTAATTTTTATGTCTTTAAACATTTTCATTGTACTTTGAAGCATCGTGATTCTGATGAGTTCTATATCACAACACAAAAATGTTTCTTCCAACCAAAAATAAAAAATCATAACTTTATAATCTTATAATATTGTGACAGTCACCCTACATGATTACTCATCCAATCAATAATCAAAATCCATATAATATTAATATCCCAAAATCAGATTCAGATTCACTTATTTTCTTCCTCTGTTTCTTCCTCTGATTTTCCTCCTCCTTATCTGAATTTTGCAGAAAGTTACAATTTTTCGTACAAAAATGGCGATTTTAAACATGACCCAGATGAAAACTCGCAATTCTGTATCTGGGTTTTCATTGAATTTGTCTAAGAAAGTTTATGCACGTTTTTGCTTATGAGAGTCAAGTTTCAGAGCCTGATTTTAGTGTTAACGTTAATGGTTTGTAGGAACGAAATACACTGTTATGAAAAGAAAAGAGTGGCCGGAAGTGGTAACCGGAAAATTAACCAGTGGTGGTGTGTGGTGGAAGTTCAAGAAGATGTGAAAGAGAAAGGAAAATATATGGTGTAGACAGACCATGATAAAATCAATGTTCCTCTCTGATCTAACCGTAAACATCAATTTTTCGATGGTGGAAAACAACTCCCCTTTCCCATACTAAATCCCACCTTGTTCGACATCTAGCAATAGAGAAAAAACACAACTTGTAGCAGTGCAATCTATGTTTAGATATCAGCATTGATGTGTATCAATGGTACTGTTAGCAACACTCTCTTTTCAATACTCTCTCAAACACTAATTTTTTTATTGGTTTAAATCAAGTTGGATCTCATACTTTGAAAATGAGTTCCACTTAAAATGGTGGGACATACATTAATTTTATCCAATAAGAAAGTGAATATTAAACAGAGTGTCCTAGCATTTATCGTGTATCAAAGGCTAAAACTAATTTTAAATTTCAAAGTACATAGAGCATCCAAACAATTAATGCATAACTGGTTTTTGAAAAACACACATGAAAAAAGGTTCTCTATTGATCTAGAGAAGTGAGTTATGGTTAGATGCTCAATGCAATCTTCATACCTAAACATGATAGGGCCAAAATTCTTATGGGAAATTACATAGAAATAATTATCTCTCATTTTCTATACATTATAATTAATTCAGCCAACAACATACGATGCAATGATTTCCAATGCACCTAGAGTACCAAACTTTATTACTCCTTCCGTCCTTTTTTTTGTCAAGTAGCCTAGTGGCTAGAGCTCATGCAATTTAATTGTGGAGAAGTGGAGTGTCTAGGGGTTCGAACCTCGACCCATACATATAAAATGCAATATCCCTACCAACTGAGTTAAGCTCACGGGGATCATCCGTCTCATTTTAATTGAGCCCTTAACTCATTTCACACTTATTAAGAAAAAGTGTACTTGTCAACCATTGATGCATTCTTCTTTATCATAAATACAAAGTAGAATGTATTGAATTGAGAGTGGTGAAAGTAATATTAATTAGTGTTATAATTGAGAAAAATAATTAATATTGTATTGAAAAGTAAAATGAGTCAATTTTTCTGGGGCAATATTTTTTTTGCAAATGGCTCAATTATTATGGGACAGAGGGAGTGTTACAATGAGTAATATGGATAACATGTGATTAGTTTCAATATACTCCCTCCGTCCCTACATGTAAGTCCTCTTTGTTTTTTTTCCACATTTCTTAAGAAAAGTTGTTAGTGTAATTAATGTGTCTATTTTGTGTATTAATATTACCAAATTGTCCTTTGTTTGTATGCGTATTAAATTTGACTTTTCATATTTCAAGGTAACTTAGTAGTATTAATTAGGGATATGTTTAGGAAAAAATAATAAATGTATCTAGTAATTTAAAAAGGGGTTTACATTTAGGGACAAAAATAAAATCAAATAAGTGCTTAGATATAAAGACGGAGTGAGTACTACATACACTAATGATACCAATTAATGTAAATAAAAGTCCCAAAATACAAATGATATAATTAAATAGAGCCCCTAACTTAATCTTTTCAATGCATAATAATTTACTGATTTATTTTGTTGATTTAGATGCGCATTCTCTGAAGAAGTTCGGCTATTAATAGATGCAAGAAAGATATTTTTGATAAAAAACGGCTACAGATGGAGAAATTGATGCTAAAATGATGAGCATGACTCAATGGCTATTAATTTGCATGAATTTCAACACACATTGAACACCAAACCTATTTCATGTACAAATGGTAATAAAGATTCTTTTTTAGATTCTTTGAATAATCAATGTATTTGCTTTATAATGTATTCCCTCCGGTCTCAAATATAAGAAAATATTTCTTTTTTAGGTTCATTGAGTAGTTAATGTATCTGGTCTACATTGTAAAGCAGATACAATAATTATTCAATGAACCTAAAAAATGAATCTTTTCTTATATTTGAGACCGGAGGGAGTAGACCATATACATTAACTACTCAATGAACCTAAAAAATGAATCTTTTCTTATATTTGAGACCGGATGAAGTAAATCTTTAGCATCACCAGTATTATGTCTCATGTGAATAACTAAAATTATTTTCTATTAACACACTACTCCCTCCGGTCTCAAATATAAGAAAAGATTCATTTTTTAGTTTCATTGAGTAGTTAATTTTTTTGGTCTACATTGCAAAGCAGATACATTAATTATTCAATGAACCTAAAAAATGAATCTTTTCTTATATTTGAGACAGGAGGGAGTAGGTTGCATGATCAGATAATCTAAGTAATGGAAGATTGATATAAGCAAGACAAAATACTTAGTTATTTATTAGTTTAAGGGTTTTGATAAATTTAATTTAGTGCCACTATTTCTTTATGAGAATACAAATATAAAATATTGGTAGTGTCGATTTGAAGGTGAAATCTTTCACTGGTTGGTGTTTCCAAATTGATTTATTTAGTGGTATATTAGTTTGTTTATTTTTTTTAGAGATTAATGATAATTATTTTTGGTAATTGGCAAAATTTATAAATATTAACTATAAATTATAAATACAAGTATACAACAATAAAATAGAAATAGCTTGATCATTCAAAACATTCAAACATCACTTTTGGAATGAATTGAGTACATCATGGGCAAAAACAAAACAAATAAATCAAATTGTTCGCACACCCAAAAGAGGCACAATCCAAAAATAAATAACCTTATTATGATATTATCTGATGCCTTCTCGACCCCGAGTTTCACTGTTAATTCCTCAACCAATCAAAGTGCTTTGAAAATATTACTAAAATCTCCATAAACCATGTATGTCTTATCTCCTTATGCTTCATTACAAAAATAAAGAACTTCCAGCCATGTCCAAAGTAATTAAGGAAAGTCAATTCACTCGAAACAGCAGGCAATGTAACTTCACAAAAACCAGCGCAAGGCATAGTCTATTTTCATGCAAGAAATAAAAAACTACTACAAATATGAATACTTATAAAACAAAACGAAAAAGGGTAATACATACTACATGAAAAAATGCAGAAGTTATGTTAGATGTAGATAAAGTATTGGAAATCTTTGCAAACAGATATGTAGAGCATAAAGATAGATGGGAATCTCTTTGGGTCTGTTTTGGTGAGATTTGACGGGATAATGGATGGAAGCATTGGAGTATATATATAGATATGATGGGAAGATGGTGTAAGGTTGTGGGTTGCATTGGAAATAAAACAACATTGATTGTCCCTATAATATGGAAGGTTTGATTTCAAATTTGTGTTGTTTCCGGTGAAAGTAGTTACTGAGTAATTATTACAAATGGAAAGGAGTTTTGCGCTCAAAATATGTAAGATTAGGGTTTTGGAGTGCAATTAGCAATGTTAACAAAGATTAGAAAATAAGGATAAGGATATGCATTGTCAAATAATAACATGTTGGAATAGATGTGGCCTCATGGTAGAACTTTCTGTTTTTCAAACCTCGATTGTAGATTATACACTTGTGAATGATAGTTTTATATTCGACGACCACCCCACGTATAAACATTTGTTCATGTCATATTTCTTTTAATGTGAGTTTTTAAAAACGAATTTTGATAGTAGATTGTACAACATATTTTGAATATGCTCAACTATCATATTAGAATTTTGGGTTGGGACTAACTCCCATGACAAAAATTATGGCGGGATCAATATTATGTATATTAAAAAAATCGAGGGACCAAAATTGTAAATTTATAAAATAAAGGACTAGAATTGTAGATTTAAAAAAAGTATAAAGGAATCGAAACTGCATTTAAGTCATAATTTTTCATCTATCTATAAAATTTAAGAAGATGAGAGGCGCACATCTTGTTTATGTTTTATATATTCTTTTGAATAGAAGTTCTAAAGGTAAAACAATTTTTTCTTCATTATTTCCCTTGTTTATATTTTTATTTTATTTTCATATAAAGTAAACTTAATGTAGTGTTGAATGTCTGAGAAGTGTTAAGTCAATATTTCATCTACAATTTCATGGAAAATCAGGTTCAACGGACTTAATTTGAAACTTCAAATTTATTATTTATTGAAATAAAATAAATAAAATAAATATTATACAATGATTTTTATTTTTTGGAAATTTACTCTTCGCTCAAACTCGGAAAAATCTTGGACTCATAAGACTCGTACTCAATTTTCACTCCTTGCTTCTCAAAATGTTCAAAAATATGAGACCTACAAACAATTTTTGTTTCATTCATGCTCTTTTCACAGAAAGGTCAAAAATGAAAGAACAATGCCTCTTCTCATTCTTTCTCCTAGTGTTTTAATGTAGAGTAAACATACTTCTTCAAAAAAATATAGAGTAAACATAACCCAGTGTTGAATTTTGAAGTGTTATGCCATTTTTTACCCGTGATTTCAATTAAGATGCTACACAACAAACTTAATTTCAAAAGTTAAAACTTGTTTTTTTATGATATGAAGGCTAGGCTCCAAAAATAAAAGCTTAAGAAATACAAGCAGTGTCTGCTAATAAAACATTTTTGAAATAAAGGTAGGAAGAAACTCAAAAATCCTAATCGCATCTAATAAAAGACCTGGTTAGACTCTAGCAAAACATGGATCCACTGAATATCTCCATAATGCCGGTGAATTGAGTCAATAAGAGCATAACACAAATGAGTATTAAGACAACTGTCTTTAAGCAATTGAATAACAAGCCTAGAGTCGTAGTAAACTCGAATCTTACTGTAGCCTCTATTCAAATCTATGCTGAGACAAAGCTTATTCCTTGATCATCTTGTATAAGACCTCCACAAGCAGCATTCCGATCACAGTTCAAAACTACACAATCACACTCCAGAGAAACTTCACTAGAATTTGGAGGAATCAGTTTAATCAAATCAGCATTAAGCGTTGTCTGGTGAGTGTTCTGCACATTATAAAGAACAAGGATCATGTGAGACTAGCAAAATTTCAAGTTTTAATGATATTTTAAACCAATATGTCACAGTATAGTTCCAATAGCTAATGTTGAAAGACATGAAACAACTGAGTATCACCATGACAAGCCTCTTAAATGCTAACCTGAGTTAGGAGGTTCATTGTTAGGGCCAACTTGATTTAATGGTAAATTGTTGGCTACAGGGTCTTGGACCTGGGATCTACTCTCCATTGTAAGCATCTTCAAAGATATTTTCCGTAGATAATCAGACTGAAATTAGGGAATGCCACAATAAATTGTCAATCTTCCAGAGAGTATGTGTTTGTACAGGCAACTATAAATTGATAATCACGAGGCTTTTAATTAGAGATGTACCTGGCTTGTTGCACCAGTAAAAATCTTGTCTTCAAACCGTCGGGCAATCTTCCAGAGTTCTTGCAATCCCTCTTCGCCAGAAACAGGAAGATGTCTTTTTAATGTCTCATTGCTACAAAAATGAAAAACAATAAAATGAGTTAGACAATCCTCAAATAATATAATATGACAGACATGTAAAAAGACCTCACTATAAATCATCCATTCTAGTCCCTGTAATCAATATCCGACGTCCAAAAAAACAGGTAGTAGAATGGACGTTAGATATGGATTGAAGGGACTAGAAATTTTCTCGGAAACATATCTTACATAGTCTCCTTAAAAAATTTCTTAGTAGCATCACTAAAATAAATCATATTGAAACATAAGCTTACATTTTGTTGACAATTCTTTGGCGTGATTCAGGCGGAAATTGACCTCTCCAATCACTAGGATCCATATTCAGTTCAGCACCTTGATTAATGGTATCCATCAAATTAACTGAAAACACGAAGAAAAAAAATAATCAATGTCATTCTATCTTCAAGTCGGAATCAATTCTACTAGACAACAACCAAATATGTAAAAATCAATTTTAATGGAGGAAATTGAATCATCGAAGAACAAGAATCAAATTGAAACATACAGTAATTAAAGAATCAATTAACTAATCTTTCAAATACCCAAAATCAAAGCTGAAAATGAACGTGGAGAACTGAACGAACACGAAACGAAGAGAAAGTAATGGAACCTGATGGGGGTGGTAGACAGTGGAGAAGAATATTCCGGTGGTGGCGTGAGCAGTGGTTAACGGTTATGTTGCGTTAAGTATGACTCTTCGTTTGGAATCAGTTGGTCCCCCAAATCTATTAAAACTGATAATTGTTCAATAATATAAATAAACAAATTGTTAAGAGAAATTATAGGGATACCTTTTGATGATAGATTAATTATAGGAGATTTCAGCTTTACTATGGCTTTATGATATGAGATTTCTGTTTCATGGTAGCTTTATTATAGGAGATTTACATTACTATATTAGCTATTACTGAGATGTATATATCCCCATATTGTATTCTTGTAGAGACGAAGTATGGTCTATTTTTGACGGTATTTTCCAATTCCACTATCTGTTAACATGGTATACAGAGCATAGGTCATCGATCCCCAATTTTTTTTTCTTCTTTGCAACATCTGCATATCTGCCTGCTCATCTGTCTCCCTGCTCTGTCCTTTTGGTGCAAATCTGTATCTGCATCTGCACAAATTCCGTCCTCCATTATCTGTTCATCTCTGCATCATGGAGAAATCTGAAATTGTTAAACCCATTACAGCCACCTTGACCGGACAACCAAACTACAATCTTTGGGTCCAAGGAATGAAGAGTTTTCTGATCGGCCGCAAACTTTGGCGTATAGTCACCAGAGATGTCGTCAAGCCAACTCGAGAAAAAGATGAAGCTGCTACAAAATTTGCTGATCGTCTTGAGGATTGGGATAGCAAAAATCACCAGACCATCACCTGGCTGCGCAACACGTCTGTACCGTCTATTCATATTTAGTTTAATAACTATGACTCTGCAAAAGAAATTTGGGATTTCTTGAAAAACCGCTATCAAACCACTGGACTTGCTCACTATTATCAGTTGTGGACCACACTTCTCAATATCAAACAAGAATCTGGTCAATCAGT
>Ga0228711_1007988_pt1 | contig 15061 bp, 10 predicted proteins | sample MedpolnodulmetaG_2_FD_177996 | JGI IMG/M metagenome (GOLD analysis project Ga0228711, IMG submission 177996) | Root nodule microbial communities from Medicago polymorpha collected in Santa Monica, California, United States - brown nodules | ecosystem: Host-associated > Plants > Roots > Nodule...
AAAAAAAAAAAAAAAAACAATAAAATAAAGATTCAATAGAGGAGATGATACTTGTTGGAGCCTTGAAAAAAGAAAGAGCGTAAACAGGCAGAGATGACATGACAGATTTAAGTAAAATTAGACGGCCACCAAAAGATAGATGTTTAGAACTCCAATCTGCTAGTCTAGATCTTATACGGTTCAGCAGAGGTTCCCAAAAGGACAAGCGACGAGAATTCCCACCAATAGGCATACCCAGGTACACAAAAGGTATAGACCCCACCTTACAGTCCAAGACCAGAGCTGCTTCATCCAACCAAGAGTGTGCGACATTCACCCCCACCAGCCAACTCTTTGAGAAATTAACCTTTAACCCAGACAATGATTGAAATAGGAGAAGAATAGCGCGCATAGCCCGAATATTGGCCCAAGATTTAGCACCTAAAATCAAAGTATCGTCAGCAAATTGGAGGTGTGACACAACTGTTGAACCACTGTTACCCACCGGAAAACCCGAAAAAAGATTGTTCCGAGTCAAAGCATCCATCAAAACATTGAAGCCCTCTGCTGCTAAAAGAAACAGGAAAGGCGAGAGAGGGTCTCCTTACCTCAATCCCCTCCCTAGAGGGAACTCATCCGTAGGTGACCCATTGACCAGTACCGAGGCTGTAGCTGTACCAATACACTCTTTAATCCATTTACGCCAAAGAGACGAAAAGCCCATCTTGAACATAACTTCCTCAAGGTATCCCCAATCCACTAAATCGTACGCTTTTTCGAAATCGACCTTAAAAAGAAGCAACTCCTTATGTCTCTTTCGCGCATCATCAACAATCTCATTAGCCACTAGAATACCGTCCAGAATTTGACGACCTTTAATGAAGGCCGACTAAGCATCCGAAACAACTAACCCAATCACCGAACAAAGTCTATTGGCCAACACCTTTGCCAGAATTTTATAAATACTGCCCACCAACGAAATAGGTCGAAAATCATTCAAACGGGGTTGTCAACCTTCGGGATAAGAGCGATGAAAGTACTGTTTATTCCTTTTGCCAATTTACCATTTCGATGAAATTCCATAAAAAATCGCATAACATCAACCTGCAGAATATCCCAAAAATCCTTGACAAAACCGAAGGTAATGCCGTCTGGCCCGGGGCATTTAAAACTGTCACAATCCCATACAGCCGCTTTGACCTCCTCCAGAGTAAACGGTTTCACAAGACAAGCTCCATCAGTAAACGACAAGGTACGAAAATTGATACCCTCCATGCTTGGACGAATACTCTGGACGGGTTGAAAGTGCGTCCGAAAATGATTGAACACGGCGTTACGGACATTCTCTTCACCCTCCACCAACGCCCCGTTCACCAGGAAGCACGGTATAGCATTCCTACTCCTTCTGCTGGACATAACTCGATGAAAATACTTTGAATTAGCGTCACCTTCCTTGAACCATTGAACTCTAGATTGTTGGCAACAGATACTCGAATTGATTCTAGAAAGAGAGAATAAATTCTCCAACAAACCATGCAACTCTTGGATTTCGCCATCCGATAACGCCGTTGACTCCCCTTTCAAATCAAGAGATGCTATCTTATCCTTCAGAGTCAATATTCGTGCTGGAAGATTCTGAGAATGGCGCTGGTGCCAATCTTTTAGAGCCAATTTCATTAATTTCAACTTTTCTTTCAACACATAGCCACCCCAACCACTTACCTGTGAAGAGCGCCAAATCTCACGCACAAAAGCATCATACCCAGGAAAGTTCGCCCAACACTTTAACATCCTCACTGGCTTTGGCCCCCAATTTTGAGTATCAATTGCAAGCACTAGGGGGCAATGATCGGACAACCCTCTGGACACCGCCAATTGGAAGCAAGTAGGCCAAGTCAAGCACCAATTTTCGGACAACAAGATTCGATCAATGTGACTCATCGAGCGCCCATCCCCCCGAAACCACGTAAAAGTACGACCCCGAAGCGGGAGATCCACCAACAAATTACTGTCAATAAAAGTATTAAAGCCGTCGATACCTGCGTGTTGAGGAACACTACTAAAACTTCGTCTCTCCTCCACACAACGGACGACATTAAAGTCGCCACACACGCGCATGTGTGTAAGTAGCAAGTCTAGAAGATAAAACGTTCCACAGTGCCTGTTGCCGAGGCGCATCACAAGGGGCGTAAACGTTAAAAACCACAAATTGTTCCCCCGACTTCAAAAAACGACCGTCAACCACCAGCGCATGATCCAACGACACCGACGACCACACCTCCACCTCATTTTTATTCCAAAGCGTGGCTATGCCACTAGAAGCCCCCTCCGATGGTCGGTAAGAAAAATCGACAGTGACATCTCCCCAGATTGAGTTACATACAAAGGCATCAAGCACTGGTAACTTAGTTTCTTGTAGGCACAGTATAAAAGGTTTATTCTCACGCACCAAATGACTCACCTCCCTCCTTTTTGCAGCCTCGCCCAACCCCCTAACATTCCAAGATACCAACTTCATCACTACTAACCCACACCCCGCACCGCCTCCTCCCCACCGCCCACTCTAGCTCTCGGCCTACACACCATCACTGCCACCTTCGCGGTTTTTCCTACCCGCCCCTGACAATACATCAAACATGTTGTTTTTATCTCCAGTAAAATTGAGACCAACAGTCCTCCCTATGTCCCGAACATCCTCTGATCTCACCTTTTCGTTACCATGAAGCACCAGCCAATTATTCCAATCATTATTCACGGACGTCTGAGAAGTACAGTTAGAAGAAGCTGCTTTAGAGGTTGCCTTAGCTTTGGAAGCCGCCCTCCGTTGCTTCGTAGTCCTTCGCAATGCTCGCAAAACCTCTCTGCGATCACTCTCAGAAAGACGAGCTATACGCTTCAAGCTTTGAGCACCATGTCGAAGGTAGCCACCTCCCTTCTTCTTAGCAGCTCTCTAGGCTCCCGCCGATATCCCAGGAAATCCGTTGTTAGGTTTAGAGGCACCGCCCATGCTACTACTCTGCACTCTATGAACCCATTCCAAACTCCATAGACCCGATGATGTTGCTCTACCTCTCCCCGGGGGGCACGAAGAAGCTCGCTGAACCACTATTATTATCAATGAAGAATTCCTTAGACAGACGATCCACCTTGCACCCCTTATCAGAAGCCCGCGCAGGTGTAGATTCTGCTTCCGGCACCAAGAGACGATCCTCTACCGGACCCAAGACCGCCGGTGCAGGTGAACTTGATGACGGAACCTTCACCGACGCCGTTACTGGAGATGATGAAGGCTTGATATGATGCGCTTCATCCTCGATTTTCCAATCTGCCGACAGAGTATTTAACAATTCGTCCACGTCTCCTCCACGAAACCCAGTGTCAAGATCGTCCGGCATATCCGACCTGTTGTCCACTTGAAATGCTTCATCATCTAAAAGACAAGCATCCTCTCCCAAAGAAAAGCCCCATTCTTCAATGATTTGAAACTTGAGAAGTACTCCATCCACCACCATATTCGCCTCGTGTTTAATTACGTCCAAGGAACTAGTGGACACTAGAAGCCACGCATAATCGAAGCGATCTCTGTCTAGGGTGATGTCATCAAGTCGCAGCAATCGCCCGCAATCATAGACACATAATTTGAAGAAATCAAAATTCCATGTGTGTAACGGCACCCCATAGATCCTTAACCACGCTCCTCTTTCTTGGACCAAAGTATCCTTGTTCCACCTCACCGGCTTTGAAAAGAAAAGATCGAAAAAATCTGCCGCTTCAGACAGCGTAATGCTGACATCTGCATCATCAAGGGACCGCATGAATACCTTGTCAGCGCCCAACGGAATAACAGCTAAATTATCAAAACCTGCGTCAGAGATCCGACGTTGTAACACAGGTATCGCATCCCTGCTCAGCACCGACACCACCACCCCCTTTGACGCCCATGACATATCACTAACTGAAGATGTGTACTTTGGAATATAAACTTGGTTAATACCCTCCTCCACATTTTGAACCCTCCTACCAACGTTTGCATACTCCAGAACCCCCTCCTTCAAATTGGTCCCCTCCACCGCCTTCATCACCACCTCACCACGGCCAACCGCCTCTGCTCCCACATCACTCTCGGGCACGGTCAAGTTGTTTTCCTCAATGTACTTACCTCGCCCCACGTGACAATTAACGCCCTCGCAACCTACATCTATCTCTGTGTTATTTCCTCCCTCTCCCTTAACTCCTTCACCATGATACTTGTTTCCTAACCTATCGAAGCTCGCAACTTTAGCCACCACCCTACAGTCCCCAAACCACACATTATTCAGCGCCTTCAATAATTTATCGACGTCCCTCACGTTACCATAACAAACGAAACCAAATACCCCCCCATTAACGTTCCGTTTCCTCGCGAGGTAAACATCCTCCATAATTCCACACACCTCAAAACCTCGCCGTAAAGATATGTACGATACATTTTCAGGCACATTTGTAAAATAAAAAGAGACGAAAGGTTGCTTGACCTTACCAGAATTATCGAGAACCAGCTGCTCCCGGCGCACGTGTTGATGCTGAAGCGCACAGCTGTGATCCCGAGCCCCCTCCCCTGTGTACTTGGATCCGTGCTGCTGACCCACCTCCTGAAACCGCGACCGGCGCCGAACAGGAGAAGGGCGTGCGTGCTGCTGGTTCTGGAAGTTCCAGGACGCCTGCCACCGCTGATTACCTGCAAATACTGGACGAAAACGCTGCGTTACCCCCTGTGTCCGACCTGGCCGTGAATAGTGAATCGCAGCTCTGCCATCAAACGACTGCACTGATGCCTCACAGTCCACCAAATCCTCCCTATCGCTACACCACAATTCAGAACCTTGCTGAACCCTAACCCTAGCCTAACGCCGTTGTTGTCCCTCCCATCCTCTTCCGCGCCGTTGATACGCCTGAAACCTGTCCCGTTGTCCATCCGGCTGTTCAAACGCTTTCCTCCTTCTCTGTCTCACAACAGTCCATTCTCCCCTTTCCCCCGTATGGTGGCACCCTGCTTGGCCCCCGTTCCCCCCCACAGAATCTCGCATCCGGTGACAAAGAGAACCGGCGCGATTGCCCACGGTGGAGGTGGGAATCGCGAATCACTCGACCACTCGCTCTCTCACCTCTCATGTTTTCCTTTATATTTTATCAAACTATTGAAGTTGATTCTTATAATACCATTTGATTTTATAATTTATTATCTTATTTGACAATATTAATATAACATTTTTTTTTTGTCAAAATATAGCGTTTTTTATTTAAAATTAAAAAAATAGAGATTAATAATATCAGCGTAATTTTTTTTTGTTACTCAATTTGTTGTTTAATGCTGTGGACAAAATTTTACCGTTAAGCATAAAAAATACATAAAACTTTCAATACAATTTATAGAACATACACTATTCAATATATCTAAAGAAAAAAAGTCTACAATGTTTAGAAAAAAGTCACATTTTTTTTTGACAAGAGAAAAAAGTCACATATTAGGGTATATTTTTTTTAGGGATTTAGGGATGACATTTAGGGATTTGAGATTCAAATTGTGGATATTGATTTTTGGTTCAGGGACTAAAGTGACCATTTTCTACTTTCACTTTAGTCTATGTGACACTCTTAACAGAATTATTTAACGTCAGAGACTAAAGTGATAACGGAAGTGCAGAGTCAAGGACTTCTTTGTATTTAATTCTGAGTCAGAGACCTATGTGACAGCGAGGTGCAGAGTCAGAGTTAGGGACGAGTTAGGAACTAAAGTGACTATTTGCTCAATGTTGATATGTTTATCCCTCGTTAAAGTGTAATTATAGTTTATTTTCATAGAGCATGTCTTGACGAATTATTAAATTATCTTTTATAAGTTTTACTTACCACAAGCATCAAACCTTAAGCATTAAACCTTGTGTAATTATTTGAATTTTAGATGAGTTCTCGTCTGAATGGGTTTATGCTCTCAAGATTATACTACAGTAATGGTTTTGATGGATATACTTGTTAGGAGACTATGCAGCTAAAATTGAAGCAACTTATTGTATCATTTCATTCTATTGTTATGTCATGTTCACTTATGGTCTATGTGTTTTAGGTATTGGAGAACCAAGTTCTACATAGATTAAAATAAGGTCTAAATCAAATTTATAAAGAGTGACACTCTTAATCAGCAGCGGTCAATAAGTCCCTGTACTCACGAAGTCGAATTTTTTTTTTTTGTTGAAAAAACTATAAAACTGAGATTTGAAATGTGCATGGTCCAATGTCGATCAAATGATCACCGATATAACCTATTGTGTTAATGTTGGGACTTTGTGACCGAATGGAATCCATTCTCAAGTTCAAAGGGATTTTTCTCTTTATCTTTCTCCGTATCACATCAGCAACATATCACATCTATCAGACTCTATATTTCTCCTTCAATATGCAAATGGGTTTTAGATGTCTACCGATTTTTTCTCTCTAAATTTTAGTAGTCCAAAGACAGACTAAATGAATAAATGTCAATATACATCAATGTCACCATATAATTTTTAACTTTTACATTACAATAAGTTCATATGATCGAATATTAGATAGTGTTTTTTCCTTCTAGAAAGAATAACATACGCAAGAGCTTACATCACTTGTCACAAAGTTCTTAAAATAATAGTACATTATAGTGCAGCTCAATTGTGTTCCATAAAATATTCATGAAAGGCATTGCATTGCTATGCTTTTAAACATTCTTGTCTTGTATAATTATTGCACTCCAATAGTTAATGAAAATCATTTAAAAACAAATTGTTTGAAAGTATCCGAGTTTGAATTTTGCTTGAAACAATTTTTAATCAGACTTCACTTATCTTTCAATCGAATTCCAAATCACCAGAGTCTCTTCCCCTATAAATTTAAGAGTTAAAAACAAAACAAAAATGTTATAAAAGCATCTTTAGGAGATATCCATCTTACAAAAATACCTTGCATTGCTATGCTTTTAAACATTCTTGTCTTGTATAATTATTACACTCCAATAGTTAATGAAAATCATTTAAAAACAAATTGTTTGAAAGTATTCGAGTTTGAATTCTGCTTAAAACATTTTTTAATCAGACTTCACTTATCTTTCAATCGAATTCCAAATCACCAGAGTCTCTTCTCCTATAAATTCAAGAGTTAAAAACAAAACAAAAATGTTATAAAAGCATCTTTAGGAGATATCCATCTTACAAAAATACCTTGCATTGCTATGCTTTTAAACATTCTTGTCTTGTATAATTATTGCACTCCAATAGTTAATGAAAATCATTTAAAAACAAATTGTTTGAAAGTATCCGAGTTTGAACTTTGCTTGAAACAATTTTTAATCCGACTTCACTTATCTTTCAATCGAATTCCAAATCACCAGAGTCTCTTCCCCTATAAATTCAAGAGTTAAAAACAAAACAAAAATGTTATAAAAGCATCTTTAGGAGATATCCATCTTACAAAAATACCTTGTTTTTCATCATCCATCTCAAATTGAATTACATACATGGAGAAAAAGACATGCATTGCTATGGTTCCTTCACCTGGACTGAGCCATTTGATTCCACTAGTTGAGTTTGCTAAACTATTACTCCAAAATCACAATGAATACCATATCACATTCCTCATTCCCACACTTGGTCCACTAACTCCTTCCATGCAATCCATCTTGAACACTCTTCCACCAAACATGAACTTCATTGTTCTTCCCCAAGTCAACATTGAAGACCTTCCACATAATCTTGAACCTGCAACACAGATGAAACTCATAGTGAAACACTCTATTCCATTTCTTCATGAAGAAGTAAAATCACTCCTTTCAAAAACTCGCCTAGTTGCTTTAGTTTTCAGCATGTTTTCAACCGATGCACACGATGTTGCTACACATTTTAACCTTTTATCATACCTTTTCTTTTCCTCAGGAGCTGTTTTATTCTCTTTATTTCTCACTATTCCAAACCTTGATGAAGCTGCATCAACTCAGTTCTTAGAATCAAGTTATGAAACAGTAAATGTTCCTGGTTTTTCTATTCCTCTCCATATCAAAGAGCTTCCCGACCCATTTATCTGTGAAAGATCAAGTGATACCTACAAATCAATTCTTGATGTGTGTCAAAAATTATCATTGTTTGATGGTGTTATTATGAATACTTTCACTGATTTGGAACCGGAAGCCATAAGGGTTCTTCAAGATAGAGAGAAACCTAGTGTTTATCCGGTTGGACCTATCATTAGGAATGAGTCAAATAATGAAGCAAAAATGTCAATGTGTTTAAGGTGGTTGGAAAATCAGCCACCAAGTTCTGTTCTTTTTGTATCTTTTGGAAGTGGTGGAACACTCTCTCAAGATCAACTCAACGAGTTAGCTTTTGGTCTAGAATTGAGTGGTCACAAATTCTTGTGGGTTGTGAGAGCTCCAAGTAAACATTCTAGTTCTGCCTATTTTAGTGGACAAAATAATGATCCATTAGAGTATTTACCAAATGGATTTTTGGAAAGAACAAAAGAAAATGGACTAGTGGTTGCATCATGGGCACCACAAGTTGAGATTCTTGGTCATGGATCAATTGGTGGGTTTTTAAGTCATTGTGGTTGGAGTTCAACTTTGGAGAGTGTGGTTAACGGCGTGCCGTTGATTGCATGGCCATTGTTTGCGGAGCAAAGGATGAATGCAAAATTACTCACTGATGTGCTCAAAGTGGCAGTGAGGCCAAAGGTTGATGATGAAAATGGGATTATAAAACAAGAGGAAGTTGCCAAAGCTATAAAGAGAATCATGGAAGGAGATGAAAGCTTTGTAATTAGAAAGAAAATCAAAGAATTGAGTGCTGGTGCTGCTACTGTGCTTAGTGAGCATGGTTCTTCTAGGAAAGCACTTTCTTCTCTAGCATTGAAATGGCAATAATATACATGTTGAGTGGCTTTAAGAAATTATTAATAATGTACTCATCTAAATTATTAATAAGGTTTCAAAATCTAATTCATTGGATAATGGCTGCCTCACTTATAACCATTATATTGATCATCTCACCAGTCAATGTGAGATTTCCAACAGACCCCCACACATAATATTGGACATCTACGAGGGGAGTTGAAAACCCTTGTGTAGTTACTGTGACACACTATTATGCTTATACTAAAAAAAGCTCTACTCGACGTCAAATAAAATATGATGTTGGGCTTTCGATAGTAGTAGATATTACAGTGGTAAACAATGATTTGGCATTGCTTCAAATGTTTCAACAAGTATCTCATAATGGTAATTTAGTTGCTTCAAATTCAAAATCCATGTTCGAGATACTTGTTGAAACATCTGAAGCAATACCAAAGAAGGGTGTTCAAAAGGATCTTCATTGAAACATCCAAATCATTGTTTAACACTCTAATATCTACCATTATTGAAAGTCCAACCTCAATTTATTTTCGACTTATAAATCATTGTTTACTGAAAGCATAATATTGTGCCACTGTGATTGCACAAGGCTTTTCAACTCCCTTCTTTCTCTTCTGCTGCACCACAAGAAGATTCTCCTCATTTTCAACACAATATGGTATGCAGCATCCGTTTTCCTAACCCCTCCCCAATGGTTCTTAGTCTCATTATTAAAATTTGTTTCATAAAATGGACTGATGGGATTAGTATGACAGTAATTAAGAAGATTTGTTTTCAGCTTTATTTATATTGAAGAATGTTAATTCGGATCCAGCAGGTCCGTTGAAAACGAAATCTAAGTAGAGTATAACAACTGATTTACCATCTACGTAGTGTGACACTGTATATGCCTTCCCCTCTACTGAAACTGCGTGTTCAAGTTTGATGCTTGCATTCGTTCTTCCTGTCAAAACAAAAACAAAATTATTTTCTTCAGTTAATTTGGTACTAGAACCATTAAGTCCAACACTTGAAATACTGTTTCGCAATAAAAATAAAATAAATAAATCTCCCCAGGTTGAAGTTAGGTCCCGATTTTAGCTAGAATTATTTAATTATTTATTATGTGTTTATGTGTGTTTATATGTGATTATTTGTCTTTGTGTATTTGATTTAAGATTAGTGAATTTTTGGCCTATAAGGGTATTTTAGTCATTTTTAGACTAATAGGTATTTTGGTCATTGGTGAGTAAGGGTAAATTAGTAATTTTATTAAGAAGGTTAATTTTGGGAGTTTTGGTGAGAATAATTATGTTTACTAAGTTACCAGTGAGTCGAGGTAATTATTTCGGTACGGTAATTAATCTATGTTTTAACGAATTAGTGAGTAGTAACTTTTTGGAATTTATTAGTGGGAGTTTTAAGCCCATTATGGTTTGTAGTAACTAAGTGCTCGTTTGGATTAGCTTATTTTAGAGCTTATATAAAATAGCTTATGCAAATAAATAAGTTTTTATATATTATTTATAGGTTTTTAAGGTAGTTTATGAAAAAACCGTTTATGAAGATACAATTTTCGTTAGTGAGAGCTTATAAATTAAAATAAAAGTTCATTTATTTACATAAGCTATTTTTCATAAGCTCAAAATAAGCTCAAACCAAACGGGCCTAAGTCCATTAAGGATGAGTATATATTCATAGCTCGTAATAGATAACTAGGGTATTCCATTCATTTCCATTTCTCATAACTTTAGAGAAGTAGAGAGAGAAAGTAGAGAGATAGAGAGAAGAAGAGAAGAGGAAAAACTTGGAGAAGGGGAAAAGCTTGAGCTAGGAGCTAGAGGGGAGATTGAAGCCTAAGATAGAAGGAATTGATGTTTGAGGTAAGGGGTATAGATCGTTTCCATCAAATAAGCTAGAATTCTCATTTTCACTTTTGGGTCATAATCACTTTTGTATGAATTATGATTTTGTTGATTTTCGTGCTCATGTTTATACGGTAAATTTGGGTATGTAAAATTTGTCATAAACTTGTTGTTTGTGCTTAAACTTCATGATTGTTATGTGATAAAATGATTATGTTGAAGTTTTAGTTTAATTTGATGAAAAATGATGTTGTTGTTGTTGATTGTTGCTGAATTCATGATTATATGATATAAATGGTGTTGAGTTGTGTTGGTGTTGGGTGTTGATAAATGTGTTGTTGTGGTGATTTTATGATTTTTGTGAAAATGGGTTGATGTGAAAACGGGTTAAAGATGCAGAAGTTTGATTTTGATAAAATTGAATGAATTGGTGAAGTTGAATTAGAACGATGGAATTTATGTGTTTAATCACTTTGTTTTGGTGAGGAATCGTTTCCGAGAAAAATCAAGTTTTTGAGTAAAAGTCGTTTTAAGCACTTTTGTGAATAAGTCATTTTGTGGTGCGTTTGATTAAGTTGTTTTGAGTTGAAATGTCATGTTTTCAAATATGATTTGATTGGTCTAAGTTTTTGGGATGCGTCGGCGAAAACGGAATTGAAAACGAACCGAAATTCGAAATTTTACGCGTGAGACGAAAAAATCAACACATCGCACCTGTCAGGGATGCACGACCGTGCGCCATATAGGCATGGGCCGTGTGTGGTTTCTTCCTAGGGTGGCACGACCGTGCCAGCCTCCCTGAGTCAAGAAATGCCGATTTTTCACTTTTAAATGGTACTTTATGTATACCAATGGATCCCAAACACCTAAACCTAATGTAGTGATGTATAATTGGACTTCTAGGGGTGTTTAAACATAGGTGTTCATAAGGATTTAATTTGGTTTTGAAACAAGTTAAAAATGAGACGAACTTTGAGTTTTTGCGAAAATAAACGAACCTTGTGAAACCGAAATGCTTTGATTAATGAACTAAGATGTTTGATAGTACGTAGGGATGTTTTTAATGATATGTAAAATCATGGAGCTCTATTTGGCGGATAAAAATTGAAGTTAGACGATTTTGTGGAAAATAGACGAACTTTACCGAAAATGAGTTTTAGAGTCTCAAAACTTATGGATTACATTCATGTTTATATGATGGAATTATGATGAATCAAAGATGATTAGGTGTTTAATATGATGGATGTCATGATGTTGTTTGTCTGTCTTTTATGCAAAAATGTTAATTTGAAATGATATTGTTTCTTTAAGGTGATAGTTGTTGATGGTGATTTATGATGATGTTTTGATGATGATTATGATGATGATTTTAAAGATGATGATTTATTAATGATGACGAATTTTTACATGCAAAATGACGACGACATTGACGGTGAACGCATGTATGAAAAATGTTGATTTATCGATGATGACGATTTGCTGAGTGAACGTATGCATTATTGAGTCATATGTTCATATATTCATAAGTAGGATATTTATATCCAATGATGACGACCAGAATACTTTGTATTCAATGATGACAATTATAATAGAGTTGTCTCAAGTGATGATGACCAGCTCCACATGCATATAGAGTCGTGTCTAAAGCGCATTGCATACATTAATAAATGGTGAAAAGTGTCATACTAGAATATGTGCTTGGTGATTATGTGCATTGGTGAAACTTGGTGATTTATGTATTTGCTGAAATTTGATGAATATGTGAAGATGTGAAAGTGTACTTGTTATAGTGTTGCGCATGTAAGCTTGATGTTTTATAATGATGTTGAATTCATTGTGAATGATTTAATTAGATATTATTAATCATTTGAAATTAATTATGTTGTTTAATTTTCATTTGATTATATTTTATTGGTGGATTGTTATCTAACCCTTAGTGGTCGTTTTGTTGACCGCCTGCCTATTTATATGAATGGAGAGACAACTTGCAGGATTAGTTGCTTTGCTTGTGAGTATGCTTAAGGCTAGCTTTGGAGCTACCTCGTCTCTTTGAATTGGGAGTCTTAGTTTATGGCTCTGATTAGGATGTCAGTCTTATGTCGTTTATTTTCATGTGTTGATGAGACTATCACTCAGTAGGTTGAGACTTGAGATTTATATTTGGTGATGTATTATGATATATGTGGCATAGCTACTTTGAATATTTTTATTATCTGTTGATGAGATGTATGATATTACTCCGCTGCGATATTTTGAAAAATTAGTTATGCATGTTTTGGATTTATTAAAGAAGTAACATCTAAATTCCTTGTATGATTATATTATTTGCGTGATTTATCGCTTTAAGGCTTCAAGGTGTTCCAGAATTAGCTAATAACTATTGTCGCGTCATTTTTCGGAGGTGACGCTATTTAGTTAGCATAGACTCGCAAATTTTTATTTCACAACTGAACTTTTAATTTTTCAAAAGAAAGAGAAAAAAGTTCTAAATTACCACAATTTTAAAGATTTAGGGTGCGGGGGTTAGTTATATTAAGGGAAGGTGTTAGCACCCTAAATATTCATAGTATTCTATGGAAAACTCTTGATATTATTCATTTTTGGTGCTATAACTTACTTCCTTAGAAAATGGAATTAAAGTGGTGATTAAAAGAAAAGGAACATTTCTTATTTACATTTTTTATGATTTGGAAGGACTAGGTCTTTTGCCTACATACCCGTGATGGATCAAAACCTCGTAGTTCGGGGTAAAGTTACTGTTTGATTTGTTTTGTATTTTTTATTAGTTTTGAAAAAGTTTTAAAATAAAAGCCAAGTGGCAAATAAGAATTTGTTTGTATTTTTTTATATTAAAAGAAAATGACTCAAAGTATAATTAAATTGATTGAAATTTGATTAAGAAAGATAAAAATAAAAGGGAATCCTTTGATTGAAAATCAAGGATTATTATGAAAATATTTTTTGTGAATTTTTTATTATTCGCATGTTTTTGTTCTTTTTAAATAATACATAAAACCTAAAAATAAACTAACGTAGCAATAAAATAAAAAGCGTGAGAATTTTGCAGTGACGTTGGATCACCACAAAATCTCTTAATCTAACCTAATTTTTTTATTTTTCGATATACATAAAGAAAAATAAATAAATAATTGAACACATGCATGATTCTTCTCATTTAAAGTTTACATTGGCCTAAAATACATTCTAATTGCTATGGAATAAAGATAAATGACGAAAAAATAAATATGAATAACTAAATAAATAATAAAAAAATGCAGAATGATAAACCTAAACTAATAAAGAAATAAAAAAGATACGAAAGAAAAGAAAATGCGAAAACAAACTAAAAAGGCATGAAGAAAATAAAGAAATAAAAAACGGGGGGTGCAAGCAGGAAATAAGGGGGTGCATAATAAAACAAAAGCATAATTGGGCTTAAAATGAAGAGAGGGCGCGCTGGGCCTAGGGGGCCGTCTGATTGATATCAGACAGCTTGGATCTGATCATGGAATGGAGCGACAGTGGCCCTTAGATTGAAATCAAGTGGCTTAAGGTGCGGGGGTGCATGATAAATCCACGCACACACGCACACACGAACCAGTAGACCTATAAATAGGCCCAATCCCTCTTCTTCGGCTTTGTCTACGGTGGGAGACTTTGATAGGTCTCCTACCGTGCATCACCTTCTTCTTTTTTTTTGGAATAGTGTATTAACTTTCAAAACCGTTAGATTGATAAGCCCCACCATAAATCAAATACACTTGATTATTTTTGTTTTGTCTCCCTCTCATTAACTTCCATCAACAAACGCCCAGACCCCATATTCATTCTTCTTCTTGTTATTTCACTCTCCATTTGCTTATTTCTTGTAAAATCAAGACTTTTTTTATGCAGAACAACAATTTAAATGTTGTTTTCTTCATTCAGTATAACTATAAAAAAGAAAATTTACTTCATTCTTACTGAACCAATTGTTCACGTGTTTCTTAAAAATTTAATTCTCAAATTTAGCATAAACTTAGAAAGAATGGTGCTTAAATTTGCAAATCTACCTTGTGAAAAGATTTTAATGAAAGATTAAAATTTCATTTATATCAAAGATCATAGAACAAACTTGAATGTTTAAGGAGGAAAAACCGGTAAACTTGAAGCGGGTGTGGTTACGGTTCAGGGCATCCTCCTTCAGGTTTTGATAGATGTTACGGCTTTGGTTTTGGAACCGGGTCTGGGTTAGGATCCGAGCCTGGTTATGGATATGGTAGTGGCGGTGCTCATGGTGGTGGCTATGGAAATGGTTTTAGATCTGATAGTGATAGTGGTGGTGCTCATG
>Ga0228711_1007989_pt1 | contig 15061 bp, 7 predicted proteins | sample MedpolnodulmetaG_2_FD_177996 | JGI IMG/M metagenome (GOLD analysis project Ga0228711, IMG submission 177996) | Root nodule microbial communities from Medicago polymorpha collected in Santa Monica, California, United States - brown nodules | ecosystem: Host-associated > Plants > Roots > Nodule...
TAAAAAAAATGGCAAAAGTGACCCCTCATGTTTAGGGAAATATGCTCTTTTGACCCCCCAACATAAGGGAAATATGTTTTTTGACCCCTTATCTTTACAAAAAGTTGCGATTATGGCCCCTTTTTTGGGACACATGGCGTGTTCTCAACAATTTTGAGACGAAAGGGGCCAAAATCGCAACATTTCGAAACTTAGGGGGAAAAAAGTATAGTTTAGCCATGTATAAAATAGAGCCTATCTTTTTTTTGTCAAGTCTTATTTCAAGTGTTCTAGTTATATAAAATTGTTTCTCACTCTACAAGTCCCTTTTTCTCTCACTTCTTTTATCTCAGTAATTTTTTTTAGAGGATTTCTTATCGGTAATTTAGCAATTTATTATTATCATTTTATACTGTATATCAAATCTTCTTCATCTCTGTTTGGATTGAGTTTATTTTGAGCTTATAAAAAATAGCTTATGTAAATAAATAAAATTTTATTTTAATTTATAAGCTCTCACAAACAATAATTGTATCTTCATAAAATTGTTTTTTCCATAACCTTAACAAACTTATAAATAATACATAAAAACTTATTTATTTATATAAGTTGTTTTGTATAAAGCTCTAAAATCAGCTAATCCAAACGGGCCCTTATTATTATTGTTATTGTTACTATTATCATTATTATTTAATTTATCCGATCTTTCTAACTCATACTCAATATTCGTTCACATGTTTACTCTAATACTGTAGTAAAAGACAAAAAAAACAGAGAAGATATAGCATTCGTGATCTTCTTGCGATGTTGTTTTTCGCTATGTTAAGTATTTAGAAGATTACTCTCCTAGCTTTACATGACAGGGCATTCACAATGCTCTTATTAGGTTTTTTTGGATTGAATTGAATTTATTTTTACAAAATCGATCTATAAATAAGAGGTGTCGCTCTTTATAAACTCTAGTTAGACTTTGTCTTCATTCAACATAACGTAAGGCTTAAGTTTTTCTCCGATGATAGAAAAAAGGATATCTCTAGACTGCCTACCATTCGTACTTGTTGGGAGGACTATTGGTTACCATTTCATAATGCCTACAAAGTTTGGTCTCCTCGTAACTAAACGTTTTAGTTTGATCTCTCATCTTATATATCCTGACACTGGTTCTTGGAATTTCCAACTCATTGATGAGATTTTACTACCATTTGAAGCAAAACAAATGGATTGAGTTCCTCAAGCATCAATGGATAAGACTTGGGATGATGTGTGGAAATGGAAATTAAAGTCCATTCCACAACATATTCATTTTCCAACTCATTGATGAGATTTTACTACCATTTGAAGTAATACAAATTCTCCAATTACCCTTATCATCCTATGGACATGCTGGTGGCGTCACTTGGGGACCAAATAAAAGGGGGAGTTCACTGTAAAATCTGTCTATCGCTGCATAAAAAAGTGCAAAATTGAAGATAAAGTTCCTCAAGCATCAATGGATAAGACTTGTGGTGATGTGTAGAAATACATATTCATTTTACTAGGAGGCTGCTGCACAAGGTTTTGCCCTTGAAGTCATGTTTATTGTCCTGTGGATGTTCTATTCCTCCCTCTTGTCCCCGTTGCCTTGGAGGTGATTGAGATATTGGCGACGCTTTCATGTTGTGTCCCTTTGTAAGTTAGTTTTGTTCTCTTCTCCTCTTGGAATCAACTTTGATAATGTAGATTGTAGACGATGATTTTTGCACTTGGCTGGAGAAAATTATTATGCAGGATCAGCCGGAGTTTAGCGAGCTCATATTTATCTCTATGTTATGGTGTATGGTGGATTAGACAAGTGAAATGCTTTGAGTTGAAAGATATAATAGTTGAGGTGATTGTGAAAAAATCTTATGGAATGGTAGCAGAGTACAAATGTAACACTCAGACTGTAATCGTATAAATTAAATGTTGATGCAGTAGATCCACTACAAGGTAAATAGGGGAATTTGAGCTGTGATTAGTGATGAAAAGAGCACTGTATATGCAGGTGCGAGTGCGACTTCATTTAATGAGGTCGTACTAGATTCAGACTCAGCAGGAGGTATATGGCTATGCACCTTGGCTAAAGATACTTCAACTTACTTTGGTTTGGTTTCCTCGTCTCAGATTGTAAAATGTTGACAAAATCTTTCCATAATATCATCAAGTCTCATGTTAAAAAGAGAGGGCAATAGAGTAGCTCATACTAATGCAAAACTCGCTCTCTGCCATCATGATTCCATATAGATTGAAGAGACTCCTCAACGTATTGATGATTTTTTAGCTGCCGACTGCAGTGATACTTAAAGAAATTAGCTTTTCTTCATTAAAAAAAAAAAAAAAAAAAAGAGTCTATTTTAGAATAAACAGGAATTTTAGAATATAGAAACCTGTAGAATATAGAAACTTGTAGAATAAACAGCAATTTTAACATGTTATTATATCAATCATTTAGTTATTTAGTAATGATGGTAATTACTCATTTGACACGCTAAGTACCCATGTCGTTCCCACTATAAGACTTCACTGCTGGCCATAACAACGATGGATGCGGTGGCAGAGCTAGAATGTCACCATTGAAGGACCTAGCAAATGCTTTATGTACTCAATTATTTTCATAAATTAACAGTGTTAAATAAAACAAGAGTCGCACCTTCGTTAAAACAACAGTGTTAAATAAGTAATGTAGAAAGTTTAGGAGAGACCATGGCACCAGGTTAATGGATAGCCACTCCATCATGAAGGAACTCTTATTGCTCGCTGTCCCTCATAAACAAGTCTTAAAACTATGACTAATTTTTTTTCAAACTTTTGCACTTTCTTCAATTAGGTTTCTCTAGCAAGAGACAACATAGTCATTTCTCAAGCATTGTGAAATACCTCAACTATTTATATTGGAACAGAATATTCTAATATGAAGCAGAAAACTGAGCAAAGGTATTAAGGCAGTGTTTTTGGTTTTGCGGTGGAGAATAAGGAATCTCATTAGTAACACTCACAAACTGTAGCAGCGGCAAACAACTAAAAACAAGATACATTTATACCAACACCGACCCAATCAACTTATTTTGTTTTTCACTCAGCAGCATGTCTATATTTTGTTGCTATAGCTCATAAAATAGTTGGTATGTGTTAGTATAGATGTTAAGTTACATGGCTTGAAGCTTTTTTTTTTCCTATTCATATGAATTTTTCTGACTAATAAAACACAATCAATCAACAAATATGATATACTTCAGACTAAACAAATTCTTGAACTAAAAATATTCACTTCATCCCTGACAAACTAAATCGAAACATTCCAAACAGAAAAAAACAAAATAAAAATCAGAGAACAAGTATAACAAATAATCCATTCTAAGCGCGATGTGATCACCACATAAACACCATACGTACGTTTATGTGCTATGATGGTGAGAAATTATCATGGGGATGAATGCCCCAGCAACATAAAATTAGCACTTAAAAAACAAAAATAAAGTCGATATTACTAAATCAAATCAGCAGTCTAACTGCTTACAAAATAGAAATAGTTCTAACTGAACACAAAAATTAAAGCATAAGCATGAAAAAGAAAAAGCCTTGCCACAGTCGATCAAGAACTCAATCCTGGGAACAAGGGCTGCAAGACGACGGTGCTGACTTGACACTTAATCTGAAAAACAAGTTAACTAAACCAGATATGGTAGTATTACGAAGACCAAACAATTTACAGTAATCAAGACGATAGATCATCCTGCACGGTTCCCTTCTTCTTCAATGCTGACTTAGTCTACTAAAGTCCTCCACTGGGATCCTTCTTCTCCACAGCCTTGATGACACCAACAGCCACAGTTCGATGCACGTCTCTGACAGTAAAACGGCCAAGTGGAGGATATTCGGAGAAAGTCTCAACCACCATGGGCTTGGTGGGAATCATCTTAATAATACCAGAATCACCATTCTTCAGGAATTTGGGCTTCTTCTCAATCTCCACACCAGAACGCTTATCAATCTTGGTAACAAGCTCAGCAAACTTGACAGCAACGTGGGAGGTGTGGCAGTCAAGAACAGATGCGTAGCCATTTTCAATCTTGCCAGGGTGATTCATGATGACGACTTGAGATGTAAAGTTAGCGGCCTCCTTGGCTGGGTCATCCGTGGAGTTAGAGGCAACATAGCCACTCTTGAGATCCTTAACATCAACGTTCTCAACATTAAATCCCACATAGTCGCCGGGAAGGGCCTCCGTCAGAAGTTTATCGTGCATCTTCACAGACTTGACTTTCGTTGTCAGTCCAGTAGGGGCAAAAGTCACCACCATTCCAGGTTTCAAGACACCAGACTCAACACGTCCCACAGGCACAGTTCCAATTCCTCCAATCTTGTAGACATCCTGAAGCGGTAGTCGGAGAGGCTTGTCTGAAGGCCTCTTAGGCTCGTTTATTTGGTCAAGAGCCTCAAGAAGGGTTGGACCCTTGTACCAGTCAAGGCTTGTAGAGCGCTCGATCATGTTATCTCCCTCAAAACCAGAGATGGGAACAAATGAAATGTTGTCTGGGTCATAGCCAACCTTCTTCAAATAGAATGATACTACTTTCACAATGTCATCGTACCTATCCTTGTGGTACTGAGCGGCATCCATCTGCTCAAGATAGCAAAAATAATTAATACTTGCATAACTTAATTTAAAAAAATAAACACAAATATGCATCTTCTTCAAAGGGCTGAAAATATCAAATACCTACCTTGTTACAGCAGCAGATCATTTGTTTCACGCCAAGAGTGAAAGCAAGGAGAACATGTTCCCTGGTCTGGCCATCCATGGACATGTTACCTTCAAAAGCACCAGGACTGGAATCAAGGATAAGAAGAGCACAATCAGCTTGGGACGTCCCAGTGATCATGTTCTTAATGAAATCTCTGTGTCCGGGGACATCAATGACAACACAGTAGTACTTTGTTGTCTCAAACTTCCAGAGAGAAATGTCAATTGTGATTCCTCTTTCACGTTCAGCCTTGAGCTTGTCAAGGATCCAGGCATACTTGAATGAAGACTTGCCCATATCAGCAGCTTCTTTCTCAAACCTCTCAATATCACGCTTATCAACACCTCCAAGTTTGTAGATCAGGTGACCGACGGTAGTTGACTTCCCAGAGTCGACATCGCCAATGACAACAATGTTAATCTGAACCTTTTCCTTACCCATTTGTGCACAAAAAGATCTACAAAGAAAACAATACATAAGTATGAATCCAAAGACAAAAGTAAAAATAAGTAATTAAAACGAAATACTACTACTATAAAAAACACATTGACAAAAAATACACAATCCAAGTGAATAATTCAATATCAAAAGGTAAAGACAGAAAGTGTTTAAACAGATAAAACAAACATAGAATATGATACAAAAACAAGCAAGAAGTATATAACTCAAAGAATAACAATATAATATACTGGTATTTATGCATCAAGTGTGTATGACAATACAAAACCATCAACTCCTTGATAACAGATAAATAAAACTACCGATTCATAAACATAAAATTATTTTCACACAATCTGGATTCAGAATTGCTATTAAACATGCACATAAGTTCCAAATTGAATAACAAATCAAAAACAAAACCATTATGGAATCACATGTAAAGCTAAACTACATGAATAACCTTTGAATCGATGATCTATTATTATCTTAACAAGAGAGGATGCCGAATTTTTTTTTACTGTTCAAAAGAATTTGCCTTGTTTATCAAGTTTCATAGTTTCTTCCTTTAATGCCTATCTGTGTGTACTGACCAGCTGGCATTGATGTCATCGAGAAGTTGATTCAAAGGCATTAAATGGCAGGAAATTTAAAAGTCACTCCATCCGGTCTCAATTATAAGCAACTTTTTACTTTTTTACGTTCATTTGATAAATGATGTATAGACAGACCACATACATTATTTATTATTTATTGAATGAATCTAAAAAATACAAAATTGTTTATAATTGAGACCACTTATTATTATCTTATCTTAGCAATAGCTAGCTACTTAGTTTGAAAAAGCACCACGAAATTTAAAAACACAGCGCTACACATTGATGAATACAAACCCCACACACATGCAAGTCTTCTTCAAGGCAAAAGGCCACGTCTCTCATTCAGAAAGGCAACAAAAAAAAAGGCCATTTCTTCATCCACGTAGACTCATATTTTCTATAACAACACACCCTAAATCATATTTGCTTCAACAAAAAGAGAACATATGCAAAACAACGCACTCTAATTTTAAGGTGTTGGGTTCAGATCATATGGAGCAATTTACTATGACTTCACAATTTAACCCCTGCTAAAATTGGTCGGTTTTTGGGTCGGATACCAAGTTGAAAAATAAATCAATAGCTATATGTTTTAATTAATTGTACTTGTAAAAAGAATATACCATACTCAAATGATGAACTAAAAATATGAAATTGAAATGTAGGTAGTTTATAAATCAGCTTTGAGTAACATTTGAATTTTCAAAGGTAATGATTGTTATGAGTCATAGCTACAGATTAACCACACGAATCTATCAAATTCTCAGTTGGATTTTGTTGTGAAATCAACCTTAATCGGAATCACACCAATGAAAAACAAAGATGTGTGGAGCAAAAGATAGTGGTAACCCTAGGTCTAAGTGTCTTCAAGCAACAACACACTCAAGAGCTAAAACAATGACACAAACACTAACCAAGCACAAAGATAAGCAAGCTTAAAAGGAAGTAAACAAACACACACAAGATGGTAACCCAGTTCGGTCCAATATGACCTACTCTGGGGGAGAGAGCAGCTCTCCGATCCACTATGAGAAGATGTTACAAGAGGTTACAAGAAATCAGTCTTTTCCCTAATCTCTACCCTTTGTTTCCCTCACCACTCTCATATGAATCTTACTAGAGAATACACAAAGGAAGTTTTAGATCCTTCCAATGATGTAATCTCACTACCCAGGGTGATTACAATGTTTATCCCAACCCTAGAGACCCCCCTTACAAAGATATTCAACCCTCAAGTTCTCCCCTTTGTAAACCCTAGGCCTCTAGCTTCAGTTCTCCTTCAAAAATGCTGCAGAACCCACTTAAATACTAGTCACAACAGTCCAAAATCGTGTCACGATTCTGTACAATCGCGCCACGATTTTGTCTGAACAGTCGTTGTGACCAGTCCCTTTCAAGTGAAACTTGGTGAGGAAGTTGTTGAATCGCGTCACGATTTCCCAAATCGTATCACGATTTTCCATCTCAAAGACCACACTCACTGCCTACCCAATCGTGTCACGGTGCCTGAAATCGTGACACGATTTTAGGTTTTCCTGCAATTTCAATTTGAAGCCAATATACAACAGATTTCTTCTTTGGCTGTTAACTTTATGTAACTAAGTTGAACTTAACATTTATAAAAAAAAAATGTATTAGGATCTGAAGGAAAAGATTGATATATATCAAGGTCTGATTCGGCTCTTTTCTTCTTGTTATTCATTGAAGGTCATGGAGTTCAATATCATAGTGTGAGAGGAAGGAAAAAAAAATTAAAAACCCCGATAGGTCGCAGGGTGATACAATGATAAAAGAGGTGAAATTTGAGTGACAATTAATTAATAACTCTTTTCCATTCTGCACAAATACATACACTCTGATGTTGTCTGATATGTATAGAAGTGATTGATGTGAGTCTTATCTTATTGATGTGAGTGATATGATTTTGCTCTTTGTGAATCAGGATGTTGTGGTCTCTCTACTTAGTTTTTTTAGGGCAAGGTTTGTTTCCTCTCTCATCCTGAGAAAGGAGATGAAGGGTAAAACTAAACTCGTTGGAAGAAGGAGACTTTGACGAGCAACCAGAGCAAACTTACACCTTAAACAAAGGGTGCAAATCTAGAGAGTGGGACATTTGTCTTGACCATTCATATCGCTAGATAAAAAATAAAAGAAACCTTTGTAAAAAAGGTCAATGGTGTAACATTGTAGAAGAAATTTATAAAAGGAAAAGGAAGAATGTGACATGAAATGAATATTTGTGAGGGATGAGTAGGTATTTATAGGGGCGAATTTGTAAAGAATAGATGCATAGAGTGTAACGGACAATTAATTAGGGTAAAAAAACATTGTCAAAGTGGTCTCAAGGGAACCAAAAAAAACACATGTCAAATGAGTCAGTCTTGCTAACCAAGCTACTGTCCACACTATGAGTTGGTTCGAAATATATAATCCAAACAAATCCAAGTAATGTTTAGATTAAAACTCATACTTTGTATGGTGAGGGACATTTCAGATTTTATAATCCAAACCTGTCAAGTATAATATTTTCATGTGGTCCACATTGCACTGATAGTTTATGTGGTTCATGACACGCAAACTTCTATAAATTGGTGTGTTTGGTCATTTGTTGTAAACCATACCAAATAATCATGACCACTTCAGTTATTGATCTAAACATCAAGTATGCCACAGTTTACTACAACGGAAAAAAAAAACCAATATGTTTAGGGTTCATATTGATGGTTTGATGTCTAATTGCCTTAGTTGAAGGATCAGTTGGGTCAAATCAATTGTTGACTCAATCACATAGACACAAAGAGGGTGGACGATGTTGAGTATCAACATCATCCATCGATCGACTCAGCTAGAAGTGTTCAGTTATGAAACTCATGAACGACAACGACATGAGAACTATGTTCTCGATATTTAGTTAGTACAGTTCGAAATGACCAATCGAGTTGGACGCTTCCTTGGTCGGATCTTTCCAAGATCCGACCGACTCAGCTAGAAGCGTCCAGTTCATCCATATGAAACTCGTGAACGACGACGTGAGAACCATGTTCTTGATATTTAGTCGGTTAGTTTGTAATGATAAATCGAGTTGCACACTTCCTTGGTCGGATCTTTTAAAGATATTCAAAAAAGTTTTATTCGACCCAAGAACTACGAAGAAATTAAGGCTTTAACATATAGACAAAGATTTAAGTATAGATTTTTTTGTGTTTTACTTTGTTTCACCCTGTTGTATTGTAGTAGAAATTTTTTCTCACTTCTTTTTTCTCATAAGTTCAGCGATTTATTATTTTCATCTTATGTGCCAAACCTTCTTCAACATTTTTTGTTATCATTATCATTACTACTTAATTTATCCGATCTTTCTAACTCAACCTCAAAACTAATTTGATGTGAGTTAATTTTTCCATCAACTTAGGTATTGAATTGTCTATATCCCTGCAATTTTGAAAATCAAAATGGCGGATTACTCAAAGTTTAATATGGTTTCAGTTATTTCCATCCCCAAACATATTCATTTGGCTAGGAGGCTGCTGCACAAGGTTTTGCATTTGAAGTCGTGTTTGTTGTCTCGGAGATGATGGAGATATTGACTATGCTTTCATGCCGTGTCCCTTAGCTAAGTTAGTTTGGTTCTCTTCTCCTCTTGGAATCAACTTTGATAATGTAGAAGATGATTTTTGCACTTGGCTGGAGAAAATTATTATGCAGGATCAGCAGGAGGTTACTGAGCTCATTTTATTCCTATGTTATAGTTTGTGGTGGGCAAGAAATAGGAAATCCTTGAATTGAAAGATATACCAGTGGAAGTGATTGTGAAAAAAATCTTACGGAATGGTAACGGAGTACAAATGTAACACTCAGACTGGAATTGTTGGAATTTAGAAAAGAAGTTAAGCAGACTTATGTGTTCTGAAAACTGAAACGCACATTTCATTCCTTCAAACAACCTTTAAATACAAGAAATTCATAATGAGAAATAAACAAAAAAAACTGGCTATAAATTTGTAACAGACATGTTGGAAATTTAGGTGTAAATATAAACAGATTTCATAAAACATGTTCAATCATTATGAATCAATAGCGAAAGCAAACAAAACATTGAACATGATTATGATTTTGATCGGATCTACGACATGTTTGATTTATCAAGAATATTAAGAACTAGAGTATTAGGAATATCTGCATAGAGTTTTCATGGCAGCCCTCTCAACAACAAGATAAACAAGGGAAGGTGTGATGATCTAAAACGCACAACACAGAGTTAGCGGCGGCGGCTGATTTGGTTCTTCCTCAACCAGTACCTTTATGCTTTAAGTTCTCTTCAGATGGGGAGAAGAGAGAGTTTGTCGTGTACGGTATATTGGGGACTTCAGATGGGGAGAAGAGAGAGTTTGTTGTGTACTGTATATTGGGGACCTTAGCTTCTTTTATATTGGATGGCTCCCATTATTCCGTTAATGGGTCATCCGGACATCCAGAGTCCATATCAATTAATTAAATATTTAATTAATTATCTTATTAGAAATCTAATAGCCTTATTACTTAATTTGATCACTAGTCAATTAAAGTTCACAATTGATAAATAGCTAATATAATTATTATTACGATATTTGTCCACGTAATATTGGAATATAACAAAATATTCCAACTACACAAACATAAATTTGTAACCTCCTATAATTCAGGTTCTGATCCATATTCTCAACAGGAATCATGTATGCAAGACTGCACATTAATGGATGAAACTCATCCAGTTGTTAGCTGGAAATCTCCTCAAAACTATGGCATAAACTAAATGTTGATGCAGCAGGTCCACTACATGATGAGTGGGGAATTGGAGCTGTGATTCTTGATAAAAAGAGCACTCTATATGCAGCGGTGACTTCGTTTGATGAGGTTGTACCAGATTCAGACTCAACTGAAGGTATGGTTATATATGCGCCTTGGCTTAGAATTTGCATTGGAGTTGGGTTTTTTAATATAGAAACTGAAGGTGATTCTCTTTATGTGGTGAAATCTTTGAAAGATACTAAAGATACTTCAACTTACTTTGGTTTCATCGTCTCAGAGTCTAAAATATTGTCAAAATCTCTCCATAAATATCATTAAGTCTCCTGCTAAAAAGAGGGACTTCATTGATATCTAATGACTTTTTTTAATGAAATTTGCTTTTCCCTACATAAAAAATAAATAAATAAACTATTTAGAAGAAACTGCAAGGTGAGGTGATGTTATACCAGATTACATAAATCAATAATTTAGTTATTTACTAGTGATTGTAATTACTCATTTTACACTCTAATTACCCGTGTATGAAGTCCTTTTGTGTCATTCCCACCATAATACCTTGCTTCCAACCATAACAACAATGGATGCAGTAGCAGAGCTAGAGTGTCACTATTGAAAAAAGGACCAAGCGAAAATTAAGAGTTACATCTATGTTAAAATAACAGTGTTAAATAAGTAATGTAGCAAGTTTAGGAGATAACTTGGCACCAGGTTAATGGATGGCAATGATAGTCGAGTCATGAAGGAACTCTTGTTGCTCGCTGTCACTCGTAAACAAGTCTTAAAATTATGAGTTTTTTTTTCCGAATGTTTACACTTTCTTCAATTGGGTTTCTCATGATAGTACTAAATGGAGGAGTAAGGTTGAATGGTGGTTGGTTCTATGATTATTTCCGCAAGAGATAACATCGACACGTCTCAGGCCTTGTGAAATACCTCAACTTAGGAATAAGGAATATTTTCATTTCAAGCAGAAAACTGAACAAAGGCATCAAGGCAGTGTTTTTGGTTTGCCGTAGGGAATAAGGAATCTCGTTATTATTTTGTTTTTCACACAGCAGTATATCTATATTTTGTTGCTATAAAGCTCATAAAATAGCTGGTATGTGTCAGTATAGATATTACGTTACTTGAAGCTTATTCTTTCTTTTCTTTTTTCATTTGAAATTCTGACTAATAAACACAATAAATCAACATTTTTTCATATGGAATTCCCTGACTAATAATACACAATAAATCAACAGACATGATACACGTTAGGCTAAAAAAATTATTGAACTAAAAATATTCACTTCATTCCTGTCAAAGGAAATCCATACATTCCAAACAGCAAAAACAAACTAATAAATATCAGAGAATAACAGTAACATAAATATGTTGTGCAAAACGTAATGATCTTCAAAGCATATGAATATGTTATACGATCTTTAAAGCATTTCAACTATTATAGAGGTGATTGGGCAAAACCTTGTGCAGCAGTCTCATAGTAAGATGAATATGTTGTGGAATGGACTTTAATTTCCATATGTATTTCCACACATCATCACAAGTCTTATTCATTGATGCTTGAGGAACTTTATCTTCAATTTTGCACTTTTTTATGCAGTGATAGGCAGATTTTCCGGTGAACTCCCCCTTTTATTTGGTCCCCAAGTGATGCCACCAGCATGTCCATAGGATGATAAGGGTAATTGGAGGATTTGTATTGCTTCAAATGGTAAAAAATCTCGTTAATGAGTTGGAAATTCCAAGCACCAGTGTCAGGATATATAAGATGAGAGATCAAACTAACTTCAAATGGTTGGTTACGAGGAGACCAAACTTCGTAGGCATTATGAAATGGTAACCAACAGTCCTCCAAACAAGTATGAATGGTAGGCAGTCTAGAGATATCCTTTTTTCTATCATTGGAGAAAAACTAAGTCTTACATTGAATTAAGATAAAGTCCGACTAGAGTTTATAAAGAGGGACCCATCTTATTTATAGATCGATTTTGTAAAAATAGGAGCGTAATCTTCTAAATATAACAGCGAAAAACAACATCGCAAGAAGATCACGGATGCAATATCTTCTCAGTTCTTTTTTTGTCTTTTACTTCACTATTAGAGTTAAATCAAGTAAATATGTGAACAAATATTGAGTATGAGTTAGAAAGATCGGATAAATTAAATAATAATGATAATAGTAACAATAACAATAATAATAAATATCCTTGTCAAAAAAACAATAATAATAAATATTGAAGAAGATTTGATATACAGTATAAAATGAAAATAATAAATTGCTAAACTACTGATAAGATAAGTTTATATGACTAGAACACTTGAAATAAGACTTGACCAAAAAAAAAAGTTCTATTTTATACATTGATTTAATTAAAAATACTAGAGAAACGACAAATAGTATATGAAAAGTTTAGCATGGGAGAATTTTTTTCTAAAGGGAGATAAACGGGGAACATTAAACCAGAAACAATTTGATAGAATTATGATTAGCTATTTTGTGGATTGGAGAGGAGATTAGACATTATCCTTGACCCTAAGTTTGTTGTGGAGAGCTTCGTTAAGTTATAAGTAGTGATTATCTAGTTTTGATATTCAGGATTGTATTTCCTATTTTTGTTCATTGTCCAAACTCATTGAGTTTACTAAGACACAAATAAATGTAGTGTCCATCAATTTCATAGTTGGGGGCTTCGAAAATAATTTCTCTTCCAAAATAATCCTGGATCCTATTTATTTTATATGCTACTGCCTAGGCCACAAAGTCAACTTGGTTAGATAGCAGGATCGCTTGTTTCTTGTTGCTTGAGTTTGGTTTGATATATAGGTAAACGATCAGGACATTGTGCAATTGACATTCAAAAATGATCCAGACATTCTTGGCAACGATATTGCCTAAAACATAGAGACATGCCCCAGCAAAAGCTTAAACATCACACCAAGAAATAAACACAAAAATAAAGAGTTGATATTTAGAAACAAAGTCAGGAAGTCCTGGAACTTACTGCTTGCTTACAAAATCCAAGTTTCAGACTAGACACAACAATTAAAGCATAAAAACAAAACAGATAAAGCGCTGCCACCGTCGATCTAGAACCCAGTTCTGAGAACAAAAGCTAAGAGATGAAGGTGCAGACTTGACACTTAAAATGAAAAACAAGTAAACTAGACGAGAAATAGAAATAATAAGGACCAAAGACCATTTATTGTAATAACTATGATATGTTTCCCAAGGAGATAGATCATCCTGCTCGGTTCACTTCTTCTTCAATGCTGACTTGGTCTGCTTAGGTCCTCCACTGGGATCCTTCTTCTCCACAGCCTTGATGACCCCAACAGCCACAGTTTGACGCATGTCTCTAACAGCAAAACGGCCGAGTGGAGGATATTCAGAGAAAGTCTCAACCACCATCGGCTTGGTGGGAATCATCTTAATAATACCAGCATCACCATTCTTCAAGAATTTCGGCTCCTTCTCAATCTCCTTACCAGAACGCCTATCAATCTTAGTAACAAGCTCAGCAAACTTGACAGCAATGTGGGAGGTGTGGCAGTCAAGAACAGGGGCATAGCCATTTCCAATCTGGCCAGGGTGATTCATTATGATCACTTGAGATGTAAAGTTAGCAGCCTCCTTGGCTGGGTCATCCTTGGAGTTTGAGGCAACATACCCACGTTTGAGATCCTTAACAGCAACATTCTTGACATTAAATCCCACATTGTCACCAGGAAGGGCCTCTGTGAGAGCTTCATGATGCATCTCCACAGACTTGACTTCAGTTGTCAGTCCAGTAGGGGCAAAAGTGACTACCATTCCAGGTTTTATTACACCAGTCTCGACACGCCCCACAGGCACAGTTCCAATTCCTCCAATCTTGTAGACATCCTGAAGTGGTAGTCGGAGGGGCTTGTCTGAAGGCCTCTTAGGCTCATTGATTTGGTCAAGGGCCTCAAGAAGGGTTGGACCCTTGTACCAGTCAAGGTTTGTAGAGCGCTCGATCATGTTATCTCCCTCAAAACCAGAAATGGGAACAAATGGAATTTTGTCTGGGTTATAGCCAACCTTCTTCAAATAGGATGAAACTTCCTTCACAATTTCATCATATCTACCCTTGGAGTACTTGGGTGTAGTAGCATCCATCTGTTCAAGATAGATTGCAATTAGTACTTACATAATTGAATTCAAGATAGATGTCAATTAGTACTTAAATAAATGAATTATAAAAATAATAAAATATACAACTTCAAAGGGCTGAAAATATTAAATACCTTGTTGCAACAGCAGATCATTTGCTTCACACCAAGAGTGAAAGCAAGGAGAGCATGTTCACGGGTCTGACCATCCTTAGAAATACCGGCTTCAAAACCACCAGTAGTGGAATCAATGATGAGAACGGCACAATCAGCTTGGGATGTTCCGGTGATCATGTTCTTAATGAAATCCCTGTGTCCGGGGGCATCAATGACAGTGCAGTAGTACTTGGTTGTCTCAAA
>Ga0228711_1007992_pt1 | contig 15056 bp, 7 predicted proteins | sample MedpolnodulmetaG_2_FD_177996 | JGI IMG/M metagenome (GOLD analysis project Ga0228711, IMG submission 177996) | Root nodule microbial communities from Medicago polymorpha collected in Santa Monica, California, United States - brown nodules | ecosystem: Host-associated > Plants > Roots > Nodule...
TTATTTTTATTTTTTATTTTTTAAATTTTATTTTATATATAAATATATATATATATATATATATATATATATATATATATATATATATATATATATATTGCTCAAAAAATATTATATTTTAACATGTGTTAATGATAATTTTAAACACACATATAAGTAATAATGATAATTTAGTAAAATTATTATTTAGTTTCTTATCTTTATAATCCTTTCTTTTTTTTTTTCATTTGTTTCTAATTAATGTATATTCTTTTATGCAGAATAATAATAGTAATCATAATATTACAAATTCACAACCATTCAACATGTCTAGAAAATCTTTTAATGATAAACTTTGACTTTGACTAAAAAAATTTATATATTATTATTTTTTTCAACCAATAGTCGACCTATTTTAAAATTTTACACAACTTTGGTATAAATAAATTAGAAGAAATATTTTTTTTATTAGATTACCATATAAAATGTTCATGTATTTCTGCGAAAAAAAGAGTATTCATGTATTTACCATTATAATAAATATGCTATTACTTTTTCCACCCTATGTGTTACTTGCACACCCTATTTTTTTTTCCAAATTATCTTTTGCAAGGCAAATAAAATTTGAAACACGGTTCGGATTATATTTGTCGAATACGTCCTATATATAAGTGAAATAAAAACTCTCATCACTTCAATTGTTTCAAATATTGCCATAAAACTTCTCTATAACACCCCAACATTCAAAAACCTAACATTGTGTGATTCTTGTCGGTTTTTTGCTCAAAAGCATCATATTTCAAGCATTTCAAACAGCAAACTCCAAAGTAAGATCTTATTCCCTTATTTTCTCAATGTTTGGGTCATATTTTTTTTCTCTGCCACTGAACTTCTTCGAATTTTATTTACCGAACTGAATTGCTTTAGGTACAGTAAATATAATCCAAACTGTAACAATATATGGTATTTTTGGTTTTTTTTATTGATTTTTGGTAATTGTATGTATGTTCGATTGTGCATGTTTTAGGTTTAGACCGCTTTAGGAACAATATACCTTCCATAAATGAGGAGAACAAGCCTGAGCCCCAGCCCTAGCCGCAACATATGGACGAGAACGTGGATTATATAAACGTGGATGATGAAGATGAGCAGCCGCGAGAGGGGATGGTGGAGGTGGAGTCACATACGCTAGATGACTATCCTGGTGGACCACATGATGTGTATATCCTAACCCACTACCATCTTCATGTGGCCTATCACACGTCTGACGGAGTAATTAAGATTCTACAACTTTAACTTTTTTGTGCTATTTTTTTTATGTAAATTGAAGCCTCTGTTTATTTATATTTAGCTAAACTAAATTGAATCTTATGAATATGCTATGTTTTTTTATGTAAAATGAAAGCATATTGCATGATATTAATTTTTTGTTTTTAAATTTTTGTAGTTGCATGCCAACTTAAAGTGTATAAATAACGGAAAAAAGCTACTGGATATACAAGAACAAAATTTAGAAATGATGCAAGATCGATGGTTCAAAGATGTGATGCAAGCTAATGAACTACAGTGGCTACAACATGCATATTTTTATATCGTTGACCACGACAAGCTGTCTGCTTTTCTTAAGCATTGGAAAGAGGAGACATCTAGCTTTCATCTTTCGATTGTGAATATGACATTGAAACATAATGATATGTTTTGTCATCTGCGTCTCCCCATCGAGGGTCGTATGTTGGACCACAATATTTCACTTATCAGGTCTAAGATAATTGATTTGATGGTGGAGTTGTTGGGGTCTGATCATGGAGAGGCTAAATACCAACTGAGGAAAACAAAGGGCGCTTCTGTACGTTTTGGCTGGTTGAGGAGAGATTTTGAGAAGTTTCCACAGGAAGAATCTAACGCTAAGGAAGAAGGTGATGTGGAATAGATGCAGGTGAAACGAGATCAGGCTCTTTGCATCTATCCACTCTACTTAGTGGGTGTCACAATATTACCTGAGAAAAGTGCAAACTATGTGGACATGACATACCTGAAGTACTTCCAAGACCAAGAGTTGTTTTCCGATTAATCATGGGGAGCGGCTACCCTTGCTCACATGTACAGCGGGCTTAACAGTGGATCCCATTATATGTCAAAATAGGTGACTGGATACTTTACCTTGTTACATGTATAAATAATAATGAATTGTTTATTTATTTACATTTCCATGTTTTATATACTAATACCTATATGTTGATGACTTTCCAGACTTAAATTTTTCAGCACTTTAATGGAATCGGGGCCATGGATTATTGGAATGGATATATGGAGGATCGACACATACGTTCCATGATGTTTGTTCCTCTAAAAAGGTCAGTCTGGTACAAATTCCACAAGATTACATTTGGATCAATTGGATCTTGGGTTTGTTATCGTGAACATGTATCAGCCCCACCATTACGTATATTCGTTCGAGTAGATCAGTCCTCATTCTGGATGACCTTGTAGGGTCTAACATCTGCAATGGCGGGTGTTGCGCCAATTTAGTTATTTCCAAACCATCCTCGAGCAACCACGTCCGAGTGAAAATCCCCAAGTGATAGATCAGATGATTAGCCAACACTACATAGAGCATCTTGATTATGTGATGTCTGAGCAGGAATCAGGTTTGCCAGCTCTAACTAGTATAGAGGCGGCATGTGGATACATAAGACGATATTTTTCCATCTCACATCCATACATTGTACGTGAGCAGGAAGATTCTCATATCTCGAGGTCATCTGAGCAGGAGACCGTTGATGAGGTTGTTACATTAGAGCATGGGGATCAAGTGTGGCTAGACTTCAGTTCATGCTTAGCACGCGTCAGAGACCATGCCCTTTATCATGGGAAGTGGTGAGTTGGTGGAGGAAAGTCTGGCTTGGATTAGTTTGCATGCGATTCTCAATCAGACATATGGAAAGATTGTCTATCTTTGTAGGTGTGGTAAAGGTGCTAGGGCTACCAATAGTCTCAATATTGTATTGTAACCTATGGATAATTTATGTTTTTAGAATTTGTGTTTGATTAATTTTGGTTCGGTGTAAGCTTTGAATATTTGAGACATTGTTTTAATTTTATGTTACATGTGTGTGTTGTTTCATATGGTCTCATTAATTTTTTTTTTTTTTTTTTTGTTTTTTTTTTTGTTTTTTTTTATTTTTTTTTTTTTTTTTTAACTTATTCTGATGCATGTTTAAATCAATCTTGATTCGTCATTTTGAAAACAAAAAAAATATTAAGCAGTGAACACAGTTTCTGCCTCTGTGTGTTGACACAGTTCCGCAAATATAATCTGAACACTTTGTTAAAGGTTTGGCAAATATAATCCAAATTGTCTGCTTCTAAACATGGTCTTCTTGGGGGTTTTCCACATTTCAAATTCAAATTGCCAACCAATTTTGTCAGGTTTCGACAAATACAATCTAAGGTGTATATTTATAGGCTTTGGATAGGCATGTGCCATTGAATAACAATTCAAATTATATAATCCAAAACATGGTCCGCATTATATAATCCGAGCAAAGGCTATTTTCAGAAGAAAAAAAATAGATCGTGCGAGTAATGCATAGGGTGAGAAAAGTAATAGTCTAATAAATATTGTTCCGGACAAAACTGAGGCCCAATCCTCAGACCCAATAGAAGCCCAAAAGCATCTACAGTCCCCTTATAACAGCAATTGCCGCAAGGCACCAAATAAGACACTCATATCTAGTATGAGTCCTCGAAGCAATCAAGTGGTCGTGTGACATTTACACAATAAAGGTAACACCATCAAATTACATACAATCATGTACCTCCTCAAAATATATAAATAGAGCAATCCATCGCAACATAAGATACACACTTCCCATTATGAGATATTCCTCAAACCGCATTGACTTGCATCAGGAATATATTAATGAAACAAAAAATAATCCATGAAGTGTTCGAACTAAACGTAAAGTAAAATATATTGTTTAATTGAAAATGATGCATCTAGTATTAATTGGAGGGTTTGATTGAAAAAATATATATCTCCTTTAAAATTGAAAATATTTTTGAAGCAAACGTTTTTTTACCCGTAGCTAAATCATTTTGGGTCCAATAGAAGCCCAAAATAATAGAATCCCAAATCATATTTAAATTATGTACGTATAAACAATTAATTAAAAATTATTTTACTATTAAAATATTTGGATTTGAAAGCTTTTCATTAAAAAAAATTAATAAATAAATAGTTACTTTGATTTCCAGAAAAGATAAATTTATAATTAATCTAAATAAAATATAATTAAATAGAAAATTTAATTAACGACAGAAATATATTATTTAAGATTTTATTAATATTCTTGTATATAATTAAACAATGTTAGAACAAGGGCTCTCCTATTCTCAACCTAAACACAACCCAGTCGCCGCTACCACTCTTTCACCCACTCACCACCATTTTTTTCCACCATCTTTTGACAAACAAACTGCAAAACCTCCTCCGTCTTTAAGATCCGCCACACAACCTCCTCCGTCCTCCCCTCATTTCCAAACCTTTTTGGAACGATGTAGTTGTTAGCCACGGTGGTGCGCAGGCTTCTCAGCGCAGCGCCCCCATCAAGCCTCGTTAAATTTTTTTGATCTTTCGGGGTTGCCTCTTTTTCCGTCGGGGTTGTTTAAGTAGCCTTCGGCGCCGCCGCGGATTACTCTGTTATTTTCACGCAACCTTTATCTGGATTCGTGTTTTTGTTTTTGTTTCAACGATCTGGACTAGATTGGTTGATCTAGTACAGATTTGCATCGTTGGTGTCGATTGGTTGTCCCTGTTTGTGTGTTTCGCGGCGGTTCGGCTCTATTTTGACGTCACCGGTGGTTCTGATTTGTGGAGTTTTTATGATTCAGGCTTTAGCAGCTCTCTGGAACTGGCTGAATCTCCTTTTTGTAGTTCGTGGGTTTGAGTTTCAGTGTTAACAGTTCCTATGACAGATGATTCAGATTAATTGGCTAGATATGGATGTGTAAACTTGTTGCTCTTGTCGCAGTGAGTTTTTGGTTGGTGGATCCACTATCGTGTTGGCGATCTGATTCACTTCCAAAATGGAAAACTTGTGGTAATGTTCCTCCAGGATCACGGATGCTTCATAACAGGTCTTCTAGGCTAGAAATAGTCATGCACTTGTTGTCCGTTATTGTTGCGAATGGGGTGCGGGTGTTACCGTGTTGGCGGTGCTCGTGGTACTCAAACCCATTGATTGACCATTCCTCGATCTAGCCTTCAATTGGTTTTGAGTTGCTTACTATTGTATTTGGCTAGAAATGGCCGTGAAAGCTTTCTATCTCAGCATAATAGGTTGTAGGCATGGGGTTATGTATCCGTGTTAGCGGTAGAATCTCTCACCTTCACGAAGTTTTTCAATATAACTTGGGGAGGTTTCGAAATCCTCATCAGACTACCTGATGTTGGACTGTTTAGCTCGAAAGAGGCGTTGTGTTTGTTGCTTTCGCAAGGAGTTGTTGGTTCTTGGGTCCATTTTGTGTTGACGGTTTGTCCATACACCACATGTTAGACATTCACCGGTGTTGTTTTTATTTCTTTGTATCACCCGATTGGGTTGAAATACACTTTGTGTGGATTGACTGGGTTAGGTTTATGTCCTCCTAGTTCTTTTTTGTATTTATTTTTTCCTTTTTTTAATAATATATATGAGAACATGACATAGACTGGAATCTGCAAGACATTCCAACTTTTGGAATGTTTTCTAATCATTCGAGTCTTGTGGGACCAAAATGGGTAACAAACTCTAAGAGTTTTAACGCTGATGCATGCCTAAGACTGGAATTGACCAGAAGACTTTGATTAAGATAGAAGAGACTCGTGTCATCTTATATAAGCGCTCTTGGTTCATAAAGGTATATTTTAATGGTGTAATAATTTTTTTCAAATATTAAAACTGTTTTTTCATTTTTTTTAATAGTCTATACTGTTTTTTTTTATTTTAAACCGATTTTTTTTAAGTTTAAATAGAGAAAAATGTTATTTATTCAAATTTTAATTTTGATGGTGTAATTTTTCAAATATTAAAACTGTTTTTTTCATTTTTTTTTTAAAATTGTAACTACAAACTGTAGAATTAAAAAATTATTCTAGTGTGTAAAATTATTTCTACAAACAGTAGAAATAATTTTGTTTTGTTATGGTTTTTTTAACTACAAACTATTTCTTAAGTAATTAGAATTAAAAAATTAATTTAAAAGAATGATTATAAAACTGATGTTATTTAAAGACAAATTTTTTATTAAAAACATAGTATACACAATTTAGTAGTGTGTAAAGAAATTTCGCGCGTAAAGAAATTTCTTTATCAAAATCGAATCCGCGTAAAGAAATTTTGCGCAATTTAGCTTAGTTAGTACAAAAACAATTTAGTTAGTGTTATAATTCGCTCATAAAGAAATTTAGCGCAATTTAGGTTAGTTAGTAAAAAATAAAATTAGTTAATAATATAATTCGCGCGTAAAGAAATTTAGCGCAATTTAGGTTAGTAAGTAAAAAATAATATTTAGTTATTAATATAATTTGCGCATAAAGAAATTTAATGCAATTTAGGTTAGTAAGTACAAAAACAATTTAGTTAGTAATATAATTCGCGCGTAAAGAAATTTAGCACAATTTAGGTTAGTTAGTCAAAATAAAATATTTAGTTAGTAATAAAATTTGTGCGTAAAGAAATTTAACGCAATTTAGGTTAGTTAGTAAAAAAACAATTTAAAAATGTTTATTAAAATTATTTGAATAATTATATTTAATTATATTTCGACAAAAAAAAGTTAAAAAGTTTTTTAAAATTATTTTAATTATTATATTTTAATGTTTTGATTTTTTAAACAATTAAAAAACTTTTTTTTAAAAAAAAAAATCGTACGCATTTTGCCAGGTGTTAACCCCTGGCAATTTTTCTTGCATGGTTTGAAAATGACTGATGTGATCTTGACAAAGTCTGCAAAAGCCTGCATGTGCCAAGAAACGTCAGAAAAGCATGCATGCATGCTGACACATTTTGCCAGGGTTTGTGCCAAGAGCATATTACCCTGAGCTGAGAGTCTAACAGAACATGAGTTTTTCCTAATCTTGGATTATAAGGTAGGGCATATAAAAAAGAAATTCAAATTAAAGCCGTACAGGCATCTTTTTTATATAGCATACGGCTCGGCTCTACTATAAATATGAAATCTACCTTCTATTGCAGAAATATAAAATATAGTCTATCAGACCCAAATCAGTAACTAATCCAAAATATAATAATCACCTTTCTTTTTTGTTTGAGAATCTTTTTTAAAGAATATGATGATTCTGTTGCTTTCTTATTTAGTGTAGTTTTTTATTCAGCAATCCAAAAGTTTCTTTTTTGTTTTCAAATTCAATTAAAATAATTAATGTTGTTGTTAAATGTTAATGTCTCTGCTATGAAAAATGAAAACAAAAAAGAATTGTGACACTAAAATAGAGTATTATAATTATATAAAATTGTAAATACCCCTTTTTCATACGACTAGACAAAAAAGATGAGAGTTAGAGGAATTGTCAATGGTTTGAGGAACATATTGTATTGTTTTCACTGGAGGCATTGTAATTCACTTTTATCATAAATCATGCAACTTCATAGGTGTTTTGAGTGTTTTGTAATGAAAAATCATGTAAATCGACAAATCTAAACATCATGTGGTAAAAATTATTATTATAGCTACATAAGTTCAATAATTTTTTCAACGTATTTAATATTTGTTGATTCTAAATTAATCCTTATACTTTTAAAATAATGTGGTAAAAGCTGTTCTGATTCAATATAAATAACGTTAACCCACTTTGGATTGTTTGGTGGTGTTGTCTTAGGACATTGGAGTGTGATTTCTCGAGATCTCATGTTCCATTCTCCTCGGTGAAATATATTTTTTTTATTTACTTTTTGTTGAAGAATACAATTTTTTTATTAATATTAATAATACACAAACACTACAAAACAAAAGGTTTATAAAAAATATATTAAAAAATTTAAATTATAGTATGAAAATTATCGATTGTTTTTTAAACATATGAAGTAAGAATAAAATAGATTAAATTAGTGCAATATATAAGATTAAACATCGACAAGCAACATAATAATACAAAATATAATACTAATTAAAGAACGAATAAATATTAATATTTACTTTTGCGGTTCGGTTTGGTTGAGTTCGGTTTTGAGAAAGTGATCCGAAATTTAAACCGATTCTAGCGGTTTTTACAAAACAACATCCAAACGCATCTAAAAATATTCGGTTTTTTACGGTTTTTGGTTTTTTTGGATCGATTTGCGGTTTTATTTTGGATCAGTTTAGATTTGACCACCCCTATTAAGGAGTATATTTAAAAAATATTAATAAATGTGTTATTTATGGATACTTTTTTTTAAAGAGGGTGTATAATTAGCAGCAATTGTTCTAATGGTATATTATTGATATTTTTTCCTAAAATAAAAAGGGAAAAAGGAGGGATATATTGAGTAACAAAATCATGTATTTTGCTTAGCATATAAAAATACAACATCTTGTACCCCTTATAAATATATGAGAAGAGTGTAAGGTTTGATTGTGAAACAGTGTTGGTGAGTTGAATTTTTCTTTTTTCAATACAATTCAAATATCCAAGTCTCTTTTATTTTATTTTATTTTTATTAAAAGTCTTTTGTTTATTGAGTAATTTTTATTGTGTGTCCCTTATGCAGGAGCAGCACACTTGGAGAACATCATGGGTGATATGGAGGGAAATTACAACCATGTCCCTTTCCAAACAAAACCACCTTTGTGTCCTCCAACAAGTGGTTCAGTTTGGGGTGCTACCTTTAACCATTCTACTGAAAACTTAGGAGCCAATTTGGGTCCTAAGAGGATTAGACGGTCTTACGTGTAATTTGTTTTGATTCTCATCATTATTTAAATCACAATTGCAATCACCTTGCGATATTTGACATTTTAAATAATTGTTGTCACATATTATTATTATTATTTTAAGGATGTTGTCACATATTATTGATTACTCTCAATTTCAATGAAAAGATAAAATTGATTAGTCTTAATTCAATGAAAAGATATTTCACTAATGTTGCATTTACATAATCAACAATTTACACACTCATGCATTCATCAAAGTCGATGATCGTAGATCGACATCAAACGATTCATCTTTTAAGTTAAAAATTCAATTTTACTTTTAAATTTAAATATGCCTAGATATTTAGATTATATGATTTAGATTCAATAGATATTGGCGTCTCTGAATGCGTAAATTGTTTAAATATGTCTTAATGTGATCTTTTTTTGTAGAGACACCTTAAATCGAGACTTGGACTCAACTCATAGATCCAGACGGAAGGAAGATCAGTATTTTACCTATTTGAGTAAAAAAGTTAAAGAAATTGAGGTGATTAATGTCGTTCATTTTTATAATAAAATTTAATGTTTGTGATTTTCTGTTTATCAAACATATCTAACATAATATTAGACATTTTAATCATCACACTCATCATAAATATATGCAGGCTCAAGTAACTGATCTACGCTCACAAGTTGAATCAAAACAAAACCAAAAGCGCTCTTTGATGTTGGAGCGTGAGCAATTGATGGATAAAGTGGCAATTCATCATAAAAAAGTACTTCACAATGAAGGTATTCACTATTTGTCTGTTTGTAGTTTTGATAGAATTTTTAAATGAAAATGTTTCTATGAGCATAACTCAATATATTGATTAGGAGAGAAATAAAAAGTAGAGAAAATTTTACTAATTTTCAATCGCATTAATTATCAGTTGAAAGTGAGGAACTGAAAATCCAAGTGAAGAAATTGACGGAAGTCTATGTCAATCAACAAGCTGAGGAACTAGCACGGCTGATTAATGGGAATGATACTAATGTTCAACCAATGTCCAATGATCTACACATGAATTATGTTTCAAATCCATATGATCAAGGTAAGAACAATGTTTCTATGTTGTGCTAGATATTGAGCTCATTAATATATTTTTCCTTTTCAAATACAAAAATGTTATTATTTTATAATCACTATGCTAATTTTTTTTTTAAAAAATGACATAGGACCATTACAAAGCCAAATGTGGACACCGCCTGCGCAGGATGAGCACGAAACAGAACCCAACAACATGGAATTGTTCATGGATTGGATGGATCAGAACCCTATTGACGATCTATTTCTATGAAACCGGAGATTTTGATGATCTATCGTCTCATATTATATGTGTTTGATTTATATTTTGTTTCTACACAATTAAGTGTTGTGCATGCTCTAAAACGTTGCAGCTATCATTTTTTCCTTTTGTTTATATTTTGAGATTTTATATTGCTTGAATATGTGACTTGGAGTTCACCTTGTTTTCATCTTTATAAACATTGTGGGTTTGTATGGAGGGTTCAAAATTAAGGGTCTAGTTTGAATGAAGTTATTTTCAATATTTTTCATGTTTAATTTGATTATGAAATACTTTTACATACATTTGATTGATTTATATATTTATGTATGGGTATTCTCGTTCTTGTTTTTCCATTCTTTTGCGGAATATTAAGCCATGGTACACTTTAGTGCCATTAACTATTGGTTTCGATTAGAAAATATACTTTCCGTTGCAAAATGTTTACAACAGCTTTTTTAACATTGTTTATATTGAATATTTTTCCTGAAACTTAAGACAAAATAAAAGTTATTTGGATCAATTTAATTGATGAAGAAGTGCCTTAATTGTGTATTCATCAAAAAGAGTATAAGTTTTTTGTTACTATAATATAAATATTATATTTACATTACTTTATTTAAAATACTAATTTATTACTAGAATAATAATTTTCAATAATAAGAAAACATCAGTTATAAGAGAACTTTGAAAAGAAAAAAGAAACCACTCAAGAAACAAGAAAAAAAGCCTATCATCATATTTTTAGTTTTTGTTTTTAAGATACTTGTAATAATTGTTATATTATCTACTTTTACAATTATTTTTATTTTTTGCTAGTGAAATTTTTAATTATAAATTACTGTATGAGAATTATTTTGACCTATTTGCCCTACATGCTTTATTCTGAATGACATTTTACATTTAAATAATTTTTTTAAGGGTTTAAATAATTTTTATAATAGTAATTATATTATATTTATTTATGAGAATCATTTTACTGAATTGAAATAGTCTCTAAGAAAAATACTATTCTTTATTTTTTTAATGATAAATAAATTATAATAGGAAAATTTGAAACGCAAGAGTACAAGGAATACCAGACATACTCTACAAAATATAAAATGACAACAAAACAAAAAATGCCAAAAATAATCATAAAAGAAAAAGAAGCCAAAAACTACATTCAACAAAGCAAACCCAGGGATAACTGCCCCTTATACAAGGCCCAAAATCAGCTAAAGTTAGAAGATCCAGCGACACCCAACTTCAAAGGGGAGTGAATAAGCAAGTGACAACTACCTAAAGAAATATGCAAGAAAAAATCGGCTTTACCAACCACACAAATTGCTACCGACCATAGAAAGGGTGAGTTCCACTAATCGCTCATAATGAGAACGACGAATATACAACGCGCTTACTTCAAACACCACTTTCAGGTGGAGAAAATTATCTTCTCAACCATCTACTTAACATTATTTGTTTTCTTGTAGAAGATCAAATCATTGTGATACTTCCAAATGGACCGTACAACATAATGCTTGATCAGGATCAAACTTGTCATGATGTTAGGCTTATCCCCTAGAGATCCAAAAATAGCAAAGAGACTATTTAGGTATGGAGGCAAAACCAGCTCCAAACCTAACCACCAACAAACATTATACCATGCTCGAGAAGCAAAGACACAAGATCTGACTCCCTCATTCAATTGAAACCTCAAATAAAAAAACATAACATACCATTAGAGTCAGTGGTAAACTTACACCTAAAGAGATTCTTACAAGTAATTAAGGACTGAAGAAACTACCCAAATAAGACAACAACCTTAGAAAGGCCCCATATGAAACGCCCCAGACTACTTTAATGATTGTTGACTGGCCCCACAAACAACAAGAGTCTTTTCAACGTACTTTGTCATTATTTGTACACTTATTAGAAAACTTTCTGGAAGGTCACCCATCCAAATACTACTTTAATTCAAGAACACTTAACTATGAAGTTCTTATCGATTGGGCTACCAAAAATAAGATGCATCTTATTTTTGGTAGTCCATACCATAAGAAATTCACACCTAAGCATGCTTAATTTTGATAAATTTTGAGATGGGTTACGTTTAGGAAAGTTTCCCAGAAAGCGTGTGATTGAGGACAAAACACGCTGAAAAGACTTGTGTTGGTTTTAGGGCCATTCTGCAAAATTGAAAGAGCTTTTTGACAATACACCATGTCTTTTAAACCAAGTCCAAAAGTTGGAATTGGTCCTCAAAACAATTTCCCTCCATATCAGGAGCAATCGAAAGGAACAGGTTCGCCAAACTAACCGTATAGACCCCATAGTGTCAATCTTCCAAGATGAAAAATCTCCCTCATAGGAAAGCCTTCAGTCATCCAATTCCATCATCAGACTTTCCAAAAACTCATCTCTCCAAACAAAAAAATTGTCCTTAAGCGAAACTCTAAACTTAGGTTCCATATATAAAGAGGTCTAATGGTAAATTAACTCTACAATAAGAATATCCCGCCAAAGACCATGACCAATAGATAATCCCCCAAAAAGACTTATCCAAGAAGGTCTCCTAAGACACAAATCCCTAAAATGAAGGTCTCCTATACTTTCGGCTTACAAACCTTTTGACCTTCTGACCCATAAAAATTTACTCACCCCTTTAGAACATCCCTATAAGAAGTTCCTTTGAAGTCGGATAATTTGTTTCCGTAGTTTAACTGACATCTTAGTATAAGAGAGATAAAAATAACTAGACCTACACCCGTGCGATGCACGGGTGCACGAGTTGGATTTGATGTATTAACTAATATTATTTTTGTGATTCATTATTTATAAAAATACTAATGTTTTTGTTTATATTAAACTTACATTTGGTGAGAAACATAAACAACAAAATTACAAATATATATTATTCTAAAAACTTCTTTGTAAACCTTTGTGACGCACATACTTTTCTAAATCCTCAGATAAAATTTCAAAATTTAGCCCATCAATGTTTAGAATTGCAAATTACTACAAAAATTTTCATGTCTGACATCTTTCCGCTAGAGTTTGTGTCCAACAATAATCGTAGACAATATTATTCCAAAAAAAGAGTAACCATAGACAATATATAAATTGATAGTGTTATTACAAATTTTCTTCAAGAAGATTTGTTGTCATGATAAACCGTGTATCCTTGCATTTCTAATGTCAACGATAGTAGCTTGGGTTCATATCAAATTCAATGACAAAATAGAAAATTCAATTGTGATTTTGTAACAATAAACTATAGGGATTTTAAAAATTAAAAAATAAATAAAAATAAGAGGAATTACACACCAATACATTAATTCATTCACTCAATTGATGCATCTCTAAAAGTATACTCAATTCTTTATATTAATGAAATCCTCTAAAAAATTCTTTTTTTTTCCTCAAACCAATTGAATTACCCAATCTCTATATTTAACATTTGTTTCTCTAAGAAAAATTCAAATTCACTAGATATCCATTAGAATTCTTTCCCTACACAAAAGGAAATATTAGAACATTCTATTTATTATAAACAATTGTTAAAATAGTTACCAAAATATAAAAACACAAAGCAGCTACCTTGTTGTCTTCATCAATCAAATCTTGAACTTTTGCTACCGAAAAAACTGATTCAGTACTTGATCAAACAACACAAAGGAAAAAAGTAAAAACAAAAAATTCATAGGTGATATTAATGGAAAACATGAATTAAAAAATATATGAAAAATAGTGATATTCATACCTTTTAGGTATAATGACCACTTTCTTGCACCAAAACTTCTCTCTACACATAAGAGAAAAATGAGAAAAAATTCAAACAAAATGATTATCAGAAACTAATAAAAGTATATCCCACCAAGTCATAAAGACTACAGGACATAGAAAATGAAAAAAATGGAAAACCATACATCTAAAATGAATTCGATAAAGAAAAAAGTATATGGACAATGGTTTATATATGCATGACTAGTGGGAGAAAATAAAATGGGAAAGAAAGATAAGGGAAAATGAGAAAGAGGTGAAGAAAAAATTGGGAGAAAATATAATGAGAGAAAAGAGATGGTATAATTGAGAGAGAGAAATGAAATTGAGATTCCTTGAAATTTCATTGATATATAGTACCAAAAAAAAGAGTAATTTTCTTTTATTAGAAATCAATGCACCCTTTTCTTAGGAAACTTAATTGCTTAGTTAAGTGGGTCAAATGAAAAAATACAATAAGTATAATGGGTTGTTACTAATTGAAGGAAAATGAAAGGGTTAATGGTGGCTAGTAACTAAGGGTCAAATGAAAAGATACAATAAGTATAATGGGTTGTTACTAATTGAAGGAAAATGAATAGGCTAATGGTGGCTAGTAACTAACTAATGAAAGGGTTAATGAAATATATCACAATTAGGGCCCACCATTATGTGATTAAGGTGTGAAAAAGTAGGGTAAAAATAGGGTAGAAATAGGGTTTAGGGTAGGAGACTTAATAGGATTTAGATATATAGATAGATTATAGAGTTTAATACCGAGTTTATGAGGAGCATCGTCCTCCCCAGGCTAGCAAACTTATTTCTTCAGGAAATTAACTAAATGAAGAGTGTGTAAAGATGGATGATATAACTCTTCAACCTTTAATTTTGTCACTTTTGTACGCATATTTCCGTTTTATTCTATTATCTTCAATGTTATGAGTTTGATAGAAAATTCATCATTTTCAATTTGATGATGTTAAATTTGTGTTGCATTCAATGTATTTTATCAATTTAAATGAATAATATCTTTTTATTATAGTAACAAAAGAATAGCATATATATATATATATATATATATATATATATATATATATATATATATAT
>Ga0228711_1007993_pt1 | contig 15054 bp, 6 predicted proteins | sample MedpolnodulmetaG_2_FD_177996 | JGI IMG/M metagenome (GOLD analysis project Ga0228711, IMG submission 177996) | Root nodule microbial communities from Medicago polymorpha collected in Santa Monica, California, United States - brown nodules | ecosystem: Host-associated > Plants > Roots > Nodule...
TATGAATTATATCCGCTGCGACTGTTGAGAATTTTATAAATGCATGTTGTATGATATTTGTTGAAGACGTAGCGTCTATTTCTTGAATAAATGTTTTATTCGCGTGTTTTATCGCTTTAATAGAAATAGGGCGTTACAATTTTTGTGTGGCTATGCGACTCACTCCCTTCCCACATGTGGCTTCTTCACGATTTTTATGTGTGGCTTTTCTCATGGTAACCATAAAACAAAGCACAATATTCATGGATTAACAATCTATTAAATTCAATATATTTCGATTTCATTATGTTAGTTTGAAGAAAGGTTGCAAGTTGTAACTCATATGGCCAAAAAGATGCAGCGTGAGTTAAATCACGTAGGGGTATTTTCGAAAGTTCAGTTGGACGCGAGTGTTTTGTGTTGGGAGAAGAGCATAATTCCATGAAAAATCGTCAACTGCATGTGAAAGGTGTTCTTCTTCAAGAGGTTATCATATTTAATTTGTTTATCCCAGTGTAAGATTGGTCATGTAGGGTTGCTATGATGTTGAAAGACTTGAAAATAACAAATTGTAGTTTAAACTCTTGCTATTTTGACCAAAGGTTGCATCTCTCAAAATGTAATCTTAAATGGATATATTATACTTGAAAATTTTATATTTTTTAATTATTTAAATGAAGATTTTCGAATCTGATACTCATTATTTACTCTAATATATGATAGTTTTAGACAATATTTACGTTGATGAATTATATAACCTCAATATATTTTCATATAAATTAAAAATTATGAAAGATAAAGACATCACCAATTTATTATAATTTTAAATAAAAGCATAAATGTCAAGAATGTGGTTTGGTTTAGTTTTTGGAGAAACAAAATTCAAACCAATGAAAATAGTTGGTTTGGTTTAGTTATTACAATAGCTTTTCACAAAAATTTAACCGATGAAGAACAAGTTTTTTTGGTTTGAGCCTCTTCAAAAAAAAAGTTTTTTTTTGGTTTGACATTTTTAAAAACTGAAGAAATTTATTTTAAAAATCTAGAATAGTAATTTTTCAAGAACCAAAGACTTTTTAGACAATTAAAACTAACACATAAGGTAAACCAAGAAAATAATTTATTTTTTTTAAGAAGTTAAAATGAAATTTATTAAAATCACAATGAGTCCTGACCAACACAAGAGGTGCCAGGACATGAGTCGTAAAATAGAAAAATACAAATGAAAGATGGGGAGCACCCGATTGTAAACCCTGTGCATCTAAGACAAAATCGAAAAAAACCCACAAGAAACATTAACAAAGGACTATCTTCGAAAGCAGTGAAATTACACCTAAATCGAAGACAACCCTCCGCACAACAATATAAACAAAATCCAAGCCTACCCCATCCATACCACCACACAAAAACCACACCTCCCAAAAACCCCAACCATCACGCAAGCAACTATCTCCATCACACCACGCAAACACCAATAACCTCGCTAACCCTCCAGTTGGCCACCACCCATTTTGCCACCGTTTAGACATCACCGAAAACAACAGTAAGAAACGATTCCGATGCTCCGTCTCCATACTGCATCACCGCCACCACACACCACAAAGCCTCCACCACACACACAACCCGAAACCCAGTTCATCTCACCACCAATCCACCAAAACACTGATCCACCAAAACAACATATGAGGTCACCAAAAATGGACCGCGAAACACAAGAAAACAATCTTGTGAACCACGAAACTGTTGAAAGAAAATTCAAACAACGACTAAAGAACTAAAGCATCTTCCCATTAAAACCCTCCCTCTCCAACATCACCAACCAATAACCCTTCTACAAAAAACGAAAACTACCCCCATGCTCATCATCATCACCAAAATTGTCACCACCACACAAAAACACATAAACAAACCTACTCCCAATTCACCACCAACAACCACCATCTATCTTCTCAGCAGCCACCACAAAACGGATCTAGATCTAGGTCCAAATCCGGATCTAAAAACTACCACCACAAGCCACCACTTGATCCACCGCGAAATCACCACCAGCAACCACGAAAACCACCACGAACCGAAAACCAACACCTCCATGAAAACAAGCCGCTGGGAGAATAACTAGAAGTCACCGGCGCGAGCTGTGTGCTATAACCTCCTAAAACCACACTGGTGCAATGGTCGCCGGAGGTGAGGTGATGCGGAGGTCGTGCCTCGTCGCACCGTCGTTATAAAGGTCTACATCTTGAAGGAGAGAGTTTGGATTTTCAAGAAAATAATATTTAATGATTAAAATATTTTCGGAGCCAATTTTGGGTTAGTTTGACTTCTTAAAAAAAAGTCATTAGAAAATACATGAATACAACATTTTTTTTTTTAAAATTGTCACTATTAATATAGTGTGAAATAAATGTAATAATAAAAAACTATAATAGTTTAGTTTGAATTTTGGGTGATCAATTTTGAATTAGGTGAAACTGATAATCGATCGAAATCAGGTTTGATTGGTTTGAACCCAAACATAGAAAAAAAATAAACCCATAAATTTACGGGCAATGCTATAGTGTACGAAATAAAAGCCACATGAATAGCAAGAATGTATTGCGCACTGCTTAAAAAAAAAACTATCAATTCTTTATGTATAGAAATCATGGTCGTGTGTGTTGAAATATGAACGGCTTAAGATACAATCGTGTATTTCGTGTTTTTTGGTTCTCGTAATAACTATCTTTATCCATAATTTACACGGTTCAATTCAGATCTTTGAGTTCATCAAATCATTGATTTAGTTCTTACACTACAATTGAGATCTCTGTTTATATATAAAGATCTCGATTGTAAAAGAGAGTAAAACTAATAATATTAGGGTTTTATTTTTATTTTTTTACCAAAAAAGAGTTCTTACACTACAATCTAGATCTCTGTGAAAATTTAGTCGGTTCTTATAACGGTGCTATTCCAACTCACTTGGTATGTGTATGGTTAAACGAAAGAATGTGATGAATAGAGTTTTAGGACTATATTATCTACAACTACAACTAAAGGAGAGTCCAATTAAATCCGTACTTTAATTGTGTGGATTGTTACACTTGAGAAATATGATAAATTTCTCACGAAGGAGATCGATCGATTATAAGGAAGTTAAAGCTTACGGCACATTCAAAGGACGCATCGAACTCCTTCACATATTATTTCGATCTCCACAAAGTTTTTGTTTGGTGGGGGTCAAAACTCCACAATGCTTAAAGTAAACTAACATGTGATAGTCTGCTTCATTGTGTATGTAAATTTGGAAATGAAATTAACTGAATACAAGAGTTGTACATTTTTTTTAATGAGTTTCCATTGGTCGTTGACATTAATATAATAACCTATACAATCATAATTTGCAACCCAACTAAGCGCCACCATTTTCTTGTACGAACAAAAGCACCACTCAGTTACTCCGCGAAATAGCCACGGCATCACCTTTATTGCGCGCATTCTACTACTCATGCTCATGCATATATCTACTCTTACTATCTTCACTCAAACCATTATCTTCCAATCCCTTCTTCATGTATTAATTTCTATCATTCTTGCATGCACACTCCAAATTACATTCTTATCACCCTTTTACTCTAAGTATATAATTTAAGTTTCATTAATTCTAACAAACATGGCTTCTTCATCATCATCATCTTCTTCTTCCAAAAGACATCCAACATACCATGGAATTCGAAGCCGAGGAGGAAAATGGGTGACTGAAATCCGCGAGCCTCGTAAGACCAACCGCATATGGCTAGGCACATTTCCCACCCCTGAGATGGCAGCCGCGGCTTATGATGTCGCGGCTTTGGCCCTCAAAGGCGGGGACGCTGTTCTAAACTTCCCTAATTCAGCTAGCAAGTACCCCGTGCCGCTGTCCAATTCACCGGATGATATCCGCAGTGCTGCCACTGCTGCTGCCAAATTAATGACGGCTGAAGCCGTTAATAATGATGCTGACTTTAATGGTAGGCCTTGGTATGAAACTGAGTTTCTTGATGAAGAAGCTATATTCTCAATGCCAAGATTGATGGTAGAAATGGCTGAGGGTATGTTGCTTTCTCCTCCCAGAATGAATCCACCACCGTCTGAGTACTTGCCTGAATACTACACTTCGGGAGAAAGTTTGTGGAACTACTATTGATCATCTTTATATAATATATCATATAATTATAAGCTCGATCCTTTTTTCTTTCCTAATCCTATAAACCAATCAAAGTAATTAAATTACTATATATATAATGGAGTAGGGAAATGCATGTATGATTAATGATGTTCAAATAGTAATCAAATTATATATTTCTAAGCTCTTAATTTAATTATTTATTTTTATTATACATGCCTGATTAATGATGTTCAAAGTAAAGTGTGTAAGTAAAGTGTACCCGACAAAAAGTGGAGACAAAAAGTAGAAGCTTGAGACAAAAGATCAAACCGTCAACACCAAGACAAAACCAATTACTATAATGGATATGCATAGAGATCATCAAGACTATTGATTGCGATGCAAATGTTATCAAAAGCGTGTTGGTTGCGGAATGATAATATGTACTGAAGCAACGTTTTGTTTTTGACTTTTATCATTACTTTTATTATATTGATTGATAACGAAGGTTTTAGTTTTGGATTTGCCTCCTGTTGGAATCCAACAATGAGTGAGTGCGTCATTTTTGTGTGTTCTCACATTTAAAGATATTTGTTAACTAAGAAACCCATAAAAAAAAAAAAAACATCTTCTTTTTACTAAAGAAAAAGTTACTTGACAAATATATATGTGTGTGTATTAAAGGAGCATACATCATAATTGTCCCCGTGAACAAATGTCAATTGGTAGCAACAATGTATGATAACAATATACAAGAATTGAGATTTAAATCATTGATTCCTCACTTATTCACTTTAAAAGGTGAAACTATAACGATTAAACAACTTAGTATATATATATATAAAAAAAGGAGCATACATGATTTAGTGTGTGAATAATTTTCGTGCAAATGCTTGACTTTAATTATCATCATTTTTATATTAAATTCACAATCATTTATTTTTAACAACACATACACAAGTTCTTTAAAAAAACACATACACTAATTCAATTATTTTAAAAGAAAAAGTTAGGTGTTAGGATTCATAAGAAATTAATCCCTAAAGTGTACATCTACCTAACTCTAGAACTACTTAGGTAAAGGTTTCATTGTAATTTAATCAAGAGTACTCACAATCCCAAATAAGAAATATGTGGTCACAACAAAAAAAGAAATACTTATCATGAAATTATTTTAAAACTACACATAATTTAATTCTTTCTTCTTTTATACTATTTTTCTTTTTTATGTACGTATCTGACTCTTTTGACCACATAAGACTACTTCAACAATATTTGTTTAAGAGTTGTGAGTCCAATTTGACTTGATTAGATGTAATGTTGGTTAGAATTTCATCATCAATATGCAAAAAAGAAAAGAAAAAAACAGAGAAGAATTTCATCATTAATTAAGTTGCATACATTCTTATCGCCAGAGTAGTGTAAAGAAAATTTCAAAAAAATGTGCAACCGTATTATTATTCATCTGAAAATGTACTAGTGAATATCATTATAGCCATGCTAAATTCAAAATTATGATTAGGAAAAAAGACCTAATGTGGTCCCGTTTATAATTGGAGAAAAGATAAAGTAAGAAGTTTAGTCAAAAATTAGTGTGATTGATGTTGATTAAACCTTTCAACTGTTTGATGGTTTTGGTTGCAATCGTGGATTTTCCTCTTTCTTTTGAACACATGGGAGTTATATGAAGGGCTTTTATTTAGGCTAGTGGGGAATACATGGCAAGAGAGTTAACTTACAACCAAACAACCGTGTTATAATGTTGTGGTTTACCTGGTGATCCAAATTCAATTCGGAAATGCTACTTCTCCCGAAAAATAATTTTCCGAGAACATCACGACCTTCCGTTTATCCACCTTATTATTTGCCGGCTACCCATGTATTGTATTAAGGAAAATGCTAAATGGTACGGGTAATGTTTTCACAAAATTTCACCGATGATTAATTTCAATAAAATCAGAACACTGGCCCACATATTATATTACTAAGTGTTTTTTCAAACTTCTCAAACTCCATAATAAATCCATCTATCCTGCTGCATCACAGATTAATGTTGGTCCATATAAATTCCATCACAAATTCCTTTTGGTTTTATGATTAATTAACATCTAATTGATTCTCATCTCAATCCATTACCATGTATAAAATCACCCCATTAGATGATAAAGCTAGGTGGAATCATATCAAACAAGCTCATAAGTTTTATGCAGTTTTGGAACGGTCCCCTAATAAATCACCACCTGTGTGCATGAATGAGATCTAGAGTTCTAAATAGAAACAGTGACGAGAAAAGAAACGCATCATTTGATTTTTCTCTTTTTATGACTCAGTATGTAAAAGAATAGAGTCAGTTTAATATTTTCTTTATTTATTATTTAATATGAAAATCTCCCGTTACTTTTACATAGCACGCATGGGAGTAGCGTTCGTGAATTTTCGTAGGCGAGAGATCCATACTGTATAGCATCACTCTTGTATTAAAGGCCATCTGAAGGTTCCAAACCATTCGTGATAATTTCTTGATGTTTTCTTTCCCATTAAATAGCACCGCTCAATTCAAATTTATATATCCATTGAATAATGATATTTATACCATCATTTTTGTATAAATATCTCGTTTCATTGTATTTTTATTGTTTTTTAAAAGAAGAAAAATGAAATATTGTTCCAAATACCCTTGTATAAATATCATTTTTGTTATTAGTTTACTTTTAAAGATACGGTGCATGCACAAAAAAGGTGAGAACGTACGTGGTCTTTGTAACACCCCAAATTTTAAATATTAATTTATTAGTATTATTATTAAATAATATTAGCACTGTTATTATTTTTAGTATTGGTTGTTAGGTAGTATTAAGTTAAATATTCGTATTTATTGGAATAATATGTAAGGAGAAAGTAGATTAGTTCGTTAGTCAGTAAAAGAGTGAGAGAAAATAATGTTTAGGGAGAAAATGGAGTTTTTAGAGAGAATAAGAAAGTAGAGCGCTAACGGGGGTGGATTAGTAAAATTGGATAGAAAAGAAGTGTAGTTAGTGAGCTGAGTAGTGTTTTAATGATTTAAGCAGAGGGATGTGTGAATAGAAAAGTAGTGTAGTTACAGAAAGATTAATAACAAACTTAGAGAACATATAGTAATATGAAAAGATTGGTAACAAACTCAATTAGAGCTTATAAATAGATAAGAGAATTAGAAAAGAAGAGTTACCGAGAAAGAGAGAAACAAAACTGCAGAAGAAAAACTAGGGTTGTGGAGGGAAGAGGCAAGGAGGCATAGTGAGAAGAACCTAGAGAAAGATTTCACCGTAGAAAATCATCAATTTCGCAAAACTAGAGGTAGGGAGAGTCTCTATTCACCTCACCATAAGGGTTGTATAATTATATGGTAGTGAAAGGCTTTTGTTTTCTATTTGCTTTCATGATGTTTTGAGGAATCTTTGTTAAATTCGTATTCTTTTATGTGGTTGTGTTATATGTTTATTTTCGGTTCTAATTAAATCACCAATTTGAATCTGATTGACGTATAGTTAGTGATGCTTATATGTTTATATTCATGTACATCCTTTTGATTACGCTTGTTTAATTGATATCGTATTCTGTTTTCCTATATTCGATTGGTGTTCATGTTTTTAAGAATTGATTTAAGATCAATGTTATACATCAAGAAAGATTTTATCAAGAAAAATTCAAGAATGACTTGGCAGAATAATCACCCTTAGATTTTATCAAGAAATTGTCCTGAAATTAATGTTAGCCAATAAAATTTTTGTCTGGCCGGAAATCATGGGGTGATGGGTGTTATGTATTTTTTTTTATGAAAGGTTAATAAATGAGACTGAAATCTAAGGGTGATTATTGTGCCATGTCATTCTTGAATCTTTCTTGATAAAATTATTCTTGATATCTACCATTTTCCTTGATTTAATAATCCTAAGAGTAACCGGTTACATGAAGCCACGGATATGAAGATTGTTTTTCAAAATCAGTATATGAATTTGCAAATAATAGAACCGTGATTGTGGTTTAGCATTCAAACAAAATTTATTAGCAATTGATAATTACCAATTGATTCCAAAGCTTCCTATACAATTAATAGAGATCAAATACGGTAGTCAGTTATAGATTTAAGTGCTGATTACTTTTATTTTTAATTGTTAAGAACCATGAGATATATTATCAATTGATTTTTGGATTTTTAAATGATGAGTTATTCGATGATAAATAGCTTATTTAATTCTTACATATTTGATGATGTGAAATTGATGTGTTATTTAACGATGTGTAATTGATGTGTTATTTAACGTTGATGCTATATAATGATGTGATATTTGAAGTTGTGATTTAAAGATGTATCATATAAATATGCGTTATTTGAAGGGTGTGTGATTTAAAGATGTGTTATATAAAGATGTGATATTTGACGATGATGCTATTTAAATATGTGTATTTGTCGAGTCATTTAAAGATGTGCATTCGTTGAGTCATTACTTGGTGTTAATGCATTTATGGTCAGTCCGATTTAAAGATGTGTTTAAAGATGGGGGATAAATCAGTAACATAACTCTGATATCCAAAACCGGTACCACATACATATAAAGTCGAATTAGGACATTGCATACATAATTGCAAGTATATTTGAACATGTGTAACTTAAAGATGTGATATTTAAAAATGTGTTACTATTTAAAGATCGTGTTGTTCAATGATGTGTTCCTATATGATTATCTGTGAATGATCTGTATTTTTTTAAATGTGTACTTGATATACTTAAATGGTGTTGATACTTGTATATTATATAAGATGTTGATTCTTGCCTATTGATTTTTATTAAACGAAGGTTTTTATTTAAATGTGAATATTATCCCTTTGTGATGTATACATGCCTAAATGTAAATGATGTATTCTTTGTTTTAGATCTATACATGTGTTTATGCATTTTTTACGTTGAATATATTCTCACCCTCTAATGGCGGGTTGGGCGCCTGCACTCTTATGATGTAGATTTGCAGGAAGAAGAAGTTTTGTAGCAGTGAGTCTCTGATGATGACTTTGAAGTCTACTCGTTTACTTATCGCTTTTGAGAGTCTTTATTGAGTCAATGCTCTGATCTGTGACACTAGGATTGAAGGTTTATTTTATTTTATTTTATTTTGAGTCGATCCTTTAATGAAGTGTTTTTGAATTGTAGAAGATGCGTGATATCCTTGAATGATTTATTATCGGTTGTATTTTATTTTAGAAATACATGTTGAGATTTTAGGGTGTTACAGTCTTGGATTCGTACCGTACGTGTACGTGTTTATACGAGAGAATCAAACAAGGTAGGGCCACTACGATTTTTGTCTAAGCTTGTACCTGTAAGGGAATCGATTTAATTAGAGATAGGAAGAAAATAAGTGCTGCAAACTTTGACAGTAACCAAAATATCATGAATGGTCGACATCTAGTACCTTTCAAACACATCGATGGCGTTTCTTCTTAGCTCCAATACGTGGGTTTGGTAAGCTCTTTCTTTAGGTAACTACTGGTGAAGGTGTATTTTCATTCTTGTTTTACTTGTTAAAAGTTAGTTACAAACTGTTACATTGACGGTGGTATAAACGTGTGACGTAAATAATAAAACTGAGTAGTGTTGTTGTACTAAGATCATAAATAAATTAAGTAGTGGGGTGAACATTCTCATCTCACACATTAAAACTTTTTTTATCTCTCTCATAGGGGTTTGTGTTCTAACTTTTAACATTTGATGTTGGGAATTCAATACCAACTAGATAATCTAGCAACCTAAGTGTATAGTAAATCCCAATCAAAACAAATAACAAAGATAAAAATAGTAGAAGAACAAACAAATCATGATTGTTTATCCAATTCGATCTAAATTGAGAGTTAAGTCTAGAGAATAACAATTCTTCAATCTATTATCAATTAATTTTTACAAATAGAAAGAAGCTACAAGAAATCATTTTCAACAATTCACCTTAATTTCTATCCTTTTGTGTTTCTTATCTCAACTCACGAGAAGATGCTCAAGAAGACAAGAGAGAAAATTTGAATCATTTAACTTCAAAAATCTCTCTATCCAAGATGTTTAATGTGTTTTCCGACCCCTAATTTCTCACCCAAAAGCTCCCAATCGTTAACGTTTAAGTTTCCCTAAAAGTTTATTCCTTTTGGTGATGTCAAACAACAAGGTAATAAACTCTATTTGTAAAAATTTGCTTATATACTAAACTACCCATATTCTAAAGTCAATATTTCATCACAATTTTGCACCTTGACTTCAATACAACGATGAAGCAAATTTATCCACTAAACACTTTGTTGCTCTCACCAATGCTACCGAGTATCCATAACACTCCGCTCGCAAACTAATGATGAGTATTGTTACCACTATCTTTTCAGAGTGTTGTTGGGTATTCTTTGCAGCACCTCTCCAAGATGAGGTTGAGTGTTCTTACTACCTCCTCTCCAGGATGAGATTGAATGTTCTTATCGCCGCCTCCCCAAGTTGAGGCTGAGTATTCTTACAACCGTCTCTCTAGGTTAAAATTTAGTATTCTTACCATTACCTCTCCAAATTGTTTATAACTCTTTGTGCTTGAAGATCCACTTGAATCCAACTATCCTTAATATTGCCATAAGATGTATCATTACCTCTTTAACCCATGGAATGCCTTCAATAATATTGAAAATTTTCTTGAATACAACTAGCCTAGATTTTTTTAAGATAGTCCCACAAATTTCAAGGTCTTACTTTCCTTGCTCTCAGTTGCTTCCTCGAAGGTCCTCCGTTATGAGTCTTCCACTTCTTCAGCCTCAGTTAGAGCATAACACATGAGGTCTCTATAGTTGTACCACTTTGGTGCAACAATATTCTTCCTTTCTCCATATATATAGGAGTCATCATTGGTTGTTTTCTCCTAGTCTCACTAGTGAAAGACTCCACCTCTTTTTGGTAATTAGCAATTCGATCACCACCTTTTTAGTTCGAAGTTGATTTATAAAAGCTTAAATGATCAAACTTGGAATATCATATGCAATCCTTCTCATTTGATACTACAACTTTAAAACGCTGAATTTCAACCAGATTCATGTTGATTTGAAAGGTCATGTTGTATAATAAACGAGACTTTTACGATCAATCACCGCTTCGTATACTTCAAAAAATAATGGCCTTGCAAAAAGGGTGAAAAGAACAACATTATACATGACAAAAAGTTCATTGAAAGAAAAGAGAGGATCCAGTCGGGGATAACGAACAAAAAAAATTAAAAGTAATTGAAGTTGTTCTATCAATTTAAGATAAACGAACAAAAAATGGTGATTTTAGGTCAAAGATAACTCAAAATCACATCTCTTTGTTAGATGAAGAAGAGATGAGTTAGAGAGAATGTGTAGTTTCTCTCTAAAAATTAGAGTCGCCTCATGTTTTACTAATTACTAGTATAAAATTTATTTTGAAAAATGTTATGTTATAAAGGCATGTTGACTTGCTCACTATATTTTTTTAATGGACTATCCTACAAATTTGGCATTGTATTTTGTACTTCTTTTCTAGTGACTATTTTTTTTCCTGGTAAAATATAGAAACACGTTTTCAGACTCTGAATCCTTGAGAGCCTGCTTTCCAAGAAATAGTTTTTTATTTTCTTTGATGAGAGTACTCCCAAGAAATGCTAGCAAGTTAGAAATTGGAACTAGCGAAAGAATTCTGCTCTTTACCCAAATGGTTATGCTCATTCCCAAAGTAAATGTCTGAATTGCCCCTGCGTAAGTTAACATGCGCTACGTGAGTTAAGTCACGTGACTTAACTCACACTGGGTACTATTTTCGTTCAAAAAAAAGCAGACAACCACAAAGCTCCATTGTTTTCCCTCCACCTCCAAAAACCCAAAAAGTGTGAATTTTTGGGTCAAAATCTTCGTTCCAAATCATTGCAAATCGTCAAGAAGCAAGTTTCTACGTTCATCAAGCATCAAAGAACAGGTAATGTACCGTCAAAACTCATCCTTTTTTCCTGGTTTTTCTGCAACTTATGTCATTTTTTATATAGTAGGTGATAGGGCTGAGCGTGAGTTAACTCACGCAGAAGGTTAACACTAGCGTGGGTTAACTCACGCTAGTGTGATGCCTAGATTTTGAAATTTTGCGCCACTTTTTTTACTTGCTTTGCTTGCGGCACAAGTTATTTATTTATTTATTTTTGTTTTTTTTATTGAGTAGACATTGAGTGGCATGGTTGAAAATGTGGTGGAGGATGGCGTTGAGTCGAAACCGAGCAAAAACAAAGCTTCCGACAAAGGCGTAGGATTTGACGAAGGCAAACCAACCAATGATGTAAAGTTTAAAATGAAAATTTCTTTTCAAGTTGAAGCTCACATTGTGAAAAACCAAGCAAAACCGGTACCTACCGGTAACTTTGAAGAAAATCGTAAACCGGTACCTACCGGTGTTCGTGTTATTGAAGCAAACACCGGGTCATTTTTTACAACAATTGAAAGATGGAAAGATCAAGAAGAATTACTTGATTGGGTTCATCGACAAGCGGCTAGGGCCGGATTTACTATTTCTATAGATAAATCTAGTACAATAACGCCATACATGACGATGCAATGTGAGAGGAGTGGTGAATACAAGCCACCTAAGACGAGGAAGAAACCGAAGCTTGAAGTGATGCGATCAAGAGTTCACTAAGCATGTGGAAGGAAACCTATAAAAACTTCACATGACAAGAAGCATTAAAAGTCCAATTTTCATCATTTTAATAAGCAATTTTCATTTTTTATTTTGGGTGGATTTTTAGATGGTCTTTTGTATTCTCCTAGCCTCTCCAAATGCTTCAAAGTAGTGCTCTAAGATATTACAGTGGCTAGTGGAAATTTTAATCATGTTAATGCCTATTTTCTAGGTAATAAACATGCACATATCATTGTATTTGTTAAATACATGGTAGTGGAAATTTATCTCTAGTATTCCAAGCCTAGGCTATAAATAAGAAGCTAATGTAATTCTTAAATCACAATTTGAAGATTAATCAATTTGATTTTTCTCTATTGTGAGAACTTTTCCTTTGTTCTTGGGTCAAGAACTTTTATAGTGTTGGTTCTACCGGCAGGTCGCGGTCAGGGTCACACTTTATTTGATAACATTGGTTCTACCGGCAGGTCGCGGTTAGGGTCAAGTTCCTTATTTGATAACTATGGTTCTACCGACAAGTCGCGGTTAGGGTCAAGTTACCTGTTTTCAAGACGGTCCTATCAGTGTCGTATCATGAAGGCACGGGCACAAGGAAATGTAATTGTCCGTTTAGGTTGAAATGCTTCTTTGATAAAAAAAACTCAAGATTGGTGGATTGCAATGCTTTGTGGAATTCACAACCATGACTTGGCGCCAAAGATATTCGTCCACCTTCTTGCGGGTCGACAAAGAGTTATCGACATGACAAAGAGCTTGGCAAAGCCTAGGAATATTCTCACGGATTTGAAGGAAAAAAACAAAGAAAAATTGACACTCATCAAGCAAGTGTATAATGCGCGAACTAGATGGCGCAAGGGGAAATAGAGGATAAGACGGAGTTGCAATACTTGATTATAAAGTTGGAGAAGCATCAATATGTCTATTTCGCAAGAGCAAATAGAGAGGAAACCAGTCTTGAAGACTTATTCTTTGCTCATCCAGATTCAATTGATATGCTTAACACTTTTCCCACCGTTTTTGTCATGGATTCCACCTACAAAATCAATACCTACCGAATGCCGTTATTTGAGATTGTTGGTGTCACCTCTACCAAAATGACCTATTCGGTTGCGTTTGCCTTTCTTTCCTTTGAAAGAGAGAATAACTTCATTTGGACACTTGAGATGTTGGTTGGTCTTTTGACTAAGGTGATTGTCACCAATAGGGACCCCACTTTGATGAAATTCGTTGCCGAAGTTCTCCCTAAAACAGACCATGTACTTTGCTATTTTCATATTGAGAAGAATGTCAAATCTAGGTGCATCACGGATTGTAGAGTCAAAGTCAAGCCTTCGAAAGGAAAAGTTGTTGACAAAGATGCGAAGGAAGCGGATGATGACAAGCATTGTGAGCTTGTTAAGAAAATAATGAGGGCTTGGAGAGATGTGGTTAACTCTCCTAAGGAGGATTCATTTGCAATTGCATGGTTGACATTCAAAGATGAGGTATGCGGACCGTTTCCATTGTTTGTTAAATATGTTGAGGAAACCGTTTTTCCCCTTAAAAAGCATTTTGTGAGGGCATGGACAAATAAATACTTGCATCTAGGGTGTAGAACCACCAACATTGTTGAATCGGATCATGCACAATTGAAAAGATACTTGAGGAGTAGTTTGGGAGATTTGACATCATGTTGGGATGAAATTGACAAAATGTTGAAAACCCAATTCGATGAGATACAAGAGAGTTTTGGGAGGAGCATAGCCGTCATGGTACACAAATACAGAAAAAAAAATTATTCTCGGAGTTGGAGGGGTATGTCTTTAAGGCCGTTTTGGGTTTCATCGATGAAGAATTTGAACGCTCTAAGAGATTCGGCTTTGCTAAAGAAGATTGCGGTTGTGTGCAAATGGCAACGTTCGGGTTCCCTTGTGCTTGCATTCTTGCCGAGAAGAGAAAGAAAAAATTTCCTATTCTTTTGGATGAAATACACCCTCATTGGCGAATGTTAAGTGTAATTGGATAAGAGGTTGATGCACATTTTTCCATTACGGATGAATGGGACGCCATTCAAGAACGTATCAAGAGGGCCCCTTACAAGATGAAACTCTTCATCAAATACAAGTTGCGTGAACTAGGATTTATGGAGGAGACAATGTTAAAGCCACCTCCGAAAAAAGTGGCCACCAAGGGAGCACCTAAAAGGGTGAAGTCTACACCGAAAACGAGGTCCACGGGTCGAATCCCCTCTAGGTGGGAGACTATTGATGCT
>Ga0228711_1007998_pt1 | contig 15045 bp, 4 predicted proteins | sample MedpolnodulmetaG_2_FD_177996 | JGI IMG/M metagenome (GOLD analysis project Ga0228711, IMG submission 177996) | Root nodule microbial communities from Medicago polymorpha collected in Santa Monica, California, United States - brown nodules | ecosystem: Host-associated > Plants > Roots > Nodule...
CATCAACAACTTAGAGAATTCTTTCAATTGTTCATATCTTAGAATTCTTAAGTGTCTAGAAAAACAGAGTCTGTTCTGTTTCGTATTGTATTGTGAATACCTCTGATTGTATATCAAGTATTCAAAATCTTATTCAATTCTTTGTAATTGTTAAGTTAAGTCTCTTTCAGCTGTGATTGAGCAAAGGAAGTCTCTTGGAGTTGTCCTTGAGCATAGAAGTCTCTTTCAGGTGTGATTGAGCATAGAAGTCTCGTGGAGTTGTCCTTGAGCAAAGATAAGTCTCTTTCTTGTGTGATTGAGCAACTTGTAATTTGAGATTACATTTTAGTGGAACTCTCCTTGGAAGTGCAAGGGGGACATAACTACTTCCGGTTTGTGGAAGGAACCTATATAATTGTTTGTGTTCTTTCTTCTTCTGTTCTTTACATTTATCCGCTGCACAAAGACGTAACTTAAGTCACATAAGGGTAATATCGTCTTTTCACTTGGGAATGAGCGAAACCGTTTGGGTAAAGAGCAGAACTCGAAAAGTTATTCATAATTTGAATATTAAGTCATTTATTGAATTTTCCCTCATGAAATTGAGATCTTCGTAAGAGACATTCATAGAATAATCGTAACATCAAATATAAAGGTTAAAATAAAGAGGAAATTACATTTCGCTCCTCGCAAAGATGCTTGAATTACACTTCTCTCCCATCTTATGTTAAAATGTACACTTCTCTCCCCTCTTATTCAAAACATATTAGAAAATATTTCACTCCACTCCCTTGAGAGAAGCTTGAATTACATTTTCCTTCTCTTTTATGTTAAAATCTCTGCTTTAGTCCCTCAATATTTTTTTTAATTTCTAATAATCTAACAAAAAATAATCCAACACACTTAAAAGAAAAATAGCATTGCGGGTTCATTTTAATATAATCAAATTTTGAATACATGCATTTCTCTATTTTTATTTATTTTTTGGTCAAGGCCTTTCTCTATTTTTTCTTCATAATTTCATTAACATATAGTTTTAAATCCTATTATAAAATATGAAACAACCCAAAATAAAATTAAAATATGTGAAAAATTACTAAAGTCGATTAAGTATGGTTATTTAAAAGTGAATTTTATACTCTAAATTATAAAATTAATAACAAAATATTTAAATTCAATTGTTATTGACATTTAGATTATAAAGAAACAAATTTATATTTTTTAAATGGTGATTCAAAATTAATATATATTATACAAATATTTATTTATGTTAAAATATATTAAAAGTCAATATTTAATTATTAAGGGAGCGGGTTGTAATTCAAGCATCTTATAAGGGAGGGGAGTGTAAATTTTACTTTTCAAGGGAGGATAGTGTATATTTTAACATAAGAGAGGAGAGTAGTGTAATTCAAACATCTTTGAGAGGATGGAAGTGTAATTTACTCTAAAATAAAACTAACATAATAACAAAAAAAGATCCTGATTATTGTTATAAATCTTTCAATTTCCATATGATTCAAAATTTTGAAGGTCCATTTACGACAATGACAAAATCAAATAAGGAAGAACACAATAAAACAATGTTTGTATTCATCTCTATTTTCAATCAATACCAACACCAACATTGTTAACATTAAGGACACATGTCTGTCGCATTTCACTATGGAAATGTCTGTCATTAGTCATTACCATCAAAATTTCAAAATCGTTTGCAAAAATCTAAAGAAACAACAAAGAAGAAGGTTTGTCTTTTCCAAATTCAAGAATCCTGTTAAAAGTTAACAGAAAATTTTCTAAAAACACTAAAATTGAAGGAAAATTAACAGTGTTAATAATAGTGAAGGGAGGGGTTTGTCAATTTGATAAAAACTTAAGAGAGGTTAGTGTAAGTTTTAAAACTAGAGGGGATGTCAGTGTCATTTTAATAGACCTCAGGTGAGGTGAATGTTATTTTCCCTTTTAATAATACTCCTCTTGTCACCTAAATTGAGAATTTTATCGAAAAAATTGTGCCAAATTACGTCTAAAGATTGAAATTAATTTTATCAACGATTCGCTCCATTTGGTCTGATAGTGCTAAATAACTATTATGGGTTTCCCTAATTAAAGGGTTAAACACTATTCCAATTTGTTAGGTCAACATATTAACCATTTCATGGTTACAATCCTCCATTTGCTGCCTTAAAGCAGCAAATGAAGCATTGGTCAGTGATTGTTGAGGATTCGAACTAGGAACGCTTGGCCCAGGATGATAAAATTGAGGGTGAACCGTATTCAAATTCTCTGAAACATTAGATGGATTATTATGGAGGCCTACCATAAAGGATGGAGGCATTCCATACGGTTGGTTCCTAAGATTTGGTGGATCAAAAGACCATGGATTTTGAACTAAAGGATTACCAAAATTCGCGTTAGATTGTGTAACCGCTACAACCGTCGAAGTTGTAATGGGAATAGTTGATGATATATGAGCAGAAATTGTTTCCTGCACTGTTTCATCAACACTTGTGCCATGAGATGGTGTCGTTTGTGGACTTTGTAGTGGAATTATGTTTAATGATGTATTTTCCACCGATGCCCTTGTTGGGCTTGATGGTGGATCATTACTGCGAGTAGAACGTACCATTTGTGGAAGTTTCTTTTTATTCCTCAAGAACATACACAACAAAAATCACAAATTTGGAAAAAACAGAAGATTTAAAACAAGTGCTAGCGAGATCAACCAGCAAATCTCAAGACATATTGTGCTTGATTGTTTTCCAGAAAATTATGATTGTTCTTGGTACTAAGTAGCGAACTATGAATATAACCGTCGAAATCCAGACACAGGGTAAGACCTGTCGAGATTATCTTCAAGGGATCGATGTGAAAGCTTAAAAGTAAAGAGTAAAACGAAAAAAGAGTCTAAAAGATAAACTAGAATTGCATTAAAATGAAAGTAAAGTGGTGCACATATTCATACATTAGGACTTGTTGCTCGTTTCTCCTTATGTGGGTGGATTGTTTGAGCGTAAGTTTTCAGTATGATTGAATTGTGACCCGTTTTCCATAGAGAAAAATGCTACTTATACTAAGTAACTACCTACAGACACGTTTGAAACGTAACTGCTATTAACTACTATAGACATATTTGAATTTCAAATAACGTCTCTTCGACAAGAAACCACTACTCAGCTCATCCTTTTGATGTCAACCTTCCTTCGACATCTTCTTTGCTCTGTCGAACCATCCTCTTGATCAACACATCTTCTAGACTTCACTTCGACAATCGAACTTGAGAATCAAGCTCATTTCATTCTCTTTAAATCTTAGGTCAAACTTCATTAACCACATTTATTATAGTCTATTGAAAATACAGGCTAACACTACCCCACAAAGAAGAACATAAAAGATCATCACAAACCAAGAATTTAGTTTCTTGAAGGCACAAAATATAAGATCCCTTCTCACCGACCAACTTTTGGGATTCCTTTCGTTTCTCACATCCACCCAACGCCATAACATTCCAAGATATGATCTTCATCCCCAACTCTTCCCAACTTTAGGGATTCCTTCCGTTTCTCACATTCACCCAACCCCATAACATTCCAAGATATGATCTTCATCCCCAACTCTTCCCACCCCACAACACGACACCAAAAAACCTAACAACCCCTCACCGCCACGTTGCCCTCTACCCATTCCTGATCACCTAAAGCACCTTCTTCCCCTCCCAACTCTAGATAATACATTGAACATATTCATTTTATCCCCATTGAACTTAACACCAATTGCATTTCCTATTCCCCACACGTCATCAACTACCACCTCCTCTTTGCCATGTATAACCACCCAATGTTTTCAATCATTATTCACTGACACAAAAAAAGAGTCAGATGCCTGAGATTCCCTATTCACCACTCCAACAAAACAATTGTCATTTTTACCCCCTCTACGCTTTCAAACATTCTTCTTCAAAAAATTTCTTCGATTTTTAGGTCCCAAAAGTTTTTCATGCACTTTTGGTCCCTCATTTTAAGTAAACTCATATATGTATAACTTATGTTTTTGAATAAAATTTTGCAGAAAAAATTATAATATTATAAGAGTCTCTCCCAAAAAGAATTATATTTTTTTTTAATAAAGCATGAATTAAATATGAAAATTCTAATTTTTTGTGGGAGAGATTTTCACAATATTCTACACAATTTAGTTAAAAAATACAAATGCTACACATGAATTGACTTAAAAATAAAGATCAAAAGTGATGATTGAAATTTTTAAAGGACTAAAAATCGAAGAAATTTTTTAGAGTAACTAAAATAAAAAGTTGATATATTTACAAGAACAAAGACATATTTAACCCAATATTAAATAATTTCTTATCATATCATCTAATAGATTAAAAACATATGACATGTTATATATTTAATATTTGATTTTTTTTAAGATATATATTTAATAATTAATTTATAAGACATAATGTATTAAACTTTTGTAGCTCATATTTATATTAGAAAAAAAAGATAGATGCTCAATATTTTATTGTTTTTTTTGTCAAATAACATAGTTGATATAACTTCATCCTTAAAATGAATAGAGAGGTATACTGAATTCAAACTCCGACCAATGAACCAATATTTAAAAGGAAATGTTAACAAGTGTCTTTAGGACATTTGATAAGAAGTTTAAAGGAAGTTGTGTATTCAACACGTTGAAACATTAAAAAATAATTTTTTTCAACATAAAATTTATCAATTATTTCCTATTTTGAATCCTTAACAAGTGCCCTTATTTATTAACATGTTGAGACACTCATTTTTTGATACTTAAATGAGTCCCACGTGTACACATCACTTATTTATAATTTTTTAATAGTAGTACTTAATAAAAATTCAATCCCTCGAACCCGACGTCTCACAAAAATTTCTTAAATGAGACCCATTAATCAACTATAAAAAACTTTATATCATTACACTTTAGTTTTTAATATTAAAAATGTGGGGGTCCTGCTTAAAAGTGGGGATCTTATAAGACCTTAAAAAGAAGATTCTCCCCAATAAAGATACCTAATAGGTCAGGTATCGAGTCTTAAATGGCTAAGACTCTCTCATTAGAGATGGTCTTAGCGCATTTGTTAGAAAGATCCACGTTTAAAATATAATTACCTCAAAGAAAGATATTAAATTATGAGTGAATAGGTAACCCCCCGGAAATTGTAACTTTCGTCAAAAACCCCTCTAACTTTTAAGAAACTTTAAAAAAAACTTGATATTGTTAAACGTTAGTCAATTACCCCCCTCCGTTTGTTTTGGCTGTTAAATGACTTTTTTTTGTTGCTTTCTTCATCTTCTTCCTTCCACTTTAATAACATCATCATCATCTCATTACTATACATCCATAACTAATTATGAATGTGATAATTTAAAGAATTGATGCTATTTCTGCAAAAATTGAATATGCTTCTATATCTAACAACACTGAACTAGGGTCACATTCCAACTCTAATTTAAAGAATACTCCTGATTTGAAATATGGTAACTTCAAAAAATAGGTTTTCCATGAAAATTGTGAAGTTCTTATGAGTGAACATGTCCCTTGCATTCAACTTTAATACCTTTGAGAAAACAAGCTTTCTATGAGAAAACAACTTTAGATTTATAGCTTTCTGAAATTTTTTATGAATATTGATGAAGATGATGAAAAAAGTGGAAAGAAGAAGATGAAGAAAGCAATTTTTTATATGGAGATAATTGACTAATGTTTAACAATTTTAAAAGGATTTTTGAAGTTTCTTAAAAATCAGGGGCGTTTTGACGAAAGTTACAATTTTGGGAAGTTTTGCCTATTCACTCGTTAAATTATATTAAGGCTTTTTATCGAAGCAAATTCTCTCTCTCACCATTCGATTCCCCCACCCAAATCCTCAAACCAAAACCAAAACCCTAACCCTAATTCTTCAAATCAAATCCTCTTTTCAATATTAATTCTTTTTTTGTCAAATAACATTAGTCGATAGAACTTCATTGTTAAAAATGAATAAACATAATGTACGAAATTCAAACTCCAACCGAAAATGATCTATATTTAAAATATATCTGTCCTTGTAATCTTGATTGAGTTGGTAAGACAATGCATGATATATACTCGAGATTCGAACTCCATTCACAACCAAAAAAAATAATTACCTAAAAAAAATTAGATATTAATTCATATAATAACGCACTAGACTAAAGCAAATTCTCTCTTCACCATTCGATTCCCCCCACCCAAATCCTCAAATCAAAACCCTAACCCTAATTCTTCAAATCAAATCCTCTCTTCCACAACAATGGTGTGTATACGCAAAGCCACCGTAAACGACCTACTCGCGATGCAAGCGTGCAATCTCTTCTGCTTACCAGAAAATTACCAGATGAAGTATTATCTCTACCACATCCTTTCATGGCCTCAGCTTCTTTACGTTGCTGAAGATTACAACGGGCGTATTGTTGGGTATGTTCTTGCGAAGATGGAAGAGGAGACAAATGAGTGTCATGGTCATATTACTTCTCTTGCTGTGTTGAGGACTCATCGGAAGTTGGGGATTGCTACTAAGCTTATGACTGCTGCTCAGAATGCCATGGAACAGGTTTGGTTTGTTTTGATTCTGTTACAAGTTTGTTTTTTTACTCGGTTACATGGAGTTCAGATTTGTATCGCGGTAAAAATAGCAGATAACTGATAAGCTAGCTTATAGTTGATAGAGGATAAGTTAGGTGATTGAATTTGTAGTGTTCATTAAAATTAAAGGTTGAACTAACTTAAAAATATGAAATGACATAAAAAAATTATATATTCAAGTAATATATTTTAATTTTTTTCAATCAAGATTACAAGGGTAAAATTGGAATAAAAGATGAAGCTACTTGAATTAGCTTATAAAAAAATGTTATAAGTCCATGAGAAAGTGACGGTTACCAAACAGGTCTTTTCTAGTCAAATGAGCTTGCATGACATAAGCTATAAGCTCGAAAAAGTGTCTTGCCTTTTTATCGGAATGATAGACACAGGTGGAAGATTGTAGGATCCATTAGTAGACCATTTAATGAAATGGGTAATCTATAAGCTATAAGCTATTTGAATTAGCTTATTAAAAAATGCTATAGGCTAGTAAAAAGAATCTATACGCTCATGAGAAAATGATGGTTACCAAACAGGACTTTTATAGTCAAGTGAGCTCATAAGACATAAGCTATAAGCTCAAAAAGTGTCTTGCTTCTTTATGTGAATGATAGACCGGTGGAGGATTCATAGTAGTCCGTTTATTAAATTGGATCCCAGTAGTCTATTATTTATCTCTCTGTAGTCCACTTATGACTGCTGCTCATAATGCTATGGAACAGGTTTTGTGATTCTGTTGTTATAAGTTTGTTAGGATTAGTTTGTTATGATTTACGAGTTTGTTACTGGTAGAGTTAGTTAGTTAGAATCATTTTTGAGTTAGTTAGGTGTTTGTGACTATGGTCCTGTTTGGTATAAACAACTTAATTAAGTGCTTATGGCATAAATGTTTATCATATAAGTGCTTTAAGTATAAGCCGTTTATATAGCATACAATAAATTAAAATCAAACTATTTGTATATAAGCTATGAAAATGAACTGGAAATAGGCTTTCAAGTGCTTCTGCTGGTAGATAAGATCGAATAAGTAAATCCAATTCCAAACAGGTCGCAACTATCTGATACAGTTTTGTTATAATTAAGCTCTTGACCGCCGCGGCCGCCCATAACGCTATGGAACACATTTTTACTGATTTTGTTACAAGTTTGTTTGGATTAGTTAGTTACATCACAATGTTAAGTTACAACTTACAAGTCTGTTTGGATAAACAACCTAACTAAGCTATAAACGTTTATCATATAAGTGCGTACATATAAGCTATTTATATAATAAAAAATAAATTAAAGTCAAACTGTTTTCATAAAAGCTACACATTGTTTTAATAAGTTATCCTAGGGAGCTTATGGAAATGAGTTAAAAACAGCTTATAAATATGTTGTTATAAGTTTGTTATAATTTACACATGTCTGTTAGTGTTAGAGATAGTTGGAATCGTTTTTAGAGTTTGTTGGGAGTTTGTGACTATGGCCCTTTTGGATAAGCAACTTAAATAAGCTATAAACCACGTTTTGATAATCAGCTTAATTTTCAGGTTATAGCATAAAATCTTATCATGATAAGAGTTTATGTATAAGCTATTTTTACAACAAAAGATAAAATAAAGTTAAATTGTTTTTGTATAAGCTATTTTTATAAGCTTTTTTGAAGAGGTTATGAAAATAAGTCGAAAACAACTTATTAACTTGTTATTAGCTGTTTTTGTAAGTTTTCCCAAACAATCTCACTACTGTTTATGTCAATTGATAAGATCAAATAAGCAATTCCAAACAGGCCCTAAATGTTTATCATATAAGCGCTTACGCATAAGTTAATTTTATGGTGAAAGATAAATTAGAGACGAATTGTTTTCATTTAAGCTATAAACTGTTTTCATAAGCTATTCTGGGGAGCTTGTGGAAATAAGTTGAGATTAGGTTATACTGACCTAAGCACTTGCAAGACTCTTTGGGAGAACGAAAACAGTTTATGTTTTTAACTTATTTTCACAAGCTCTGTAAGATAAGAGCTTATATGAAAACAATTTAATTTATACGAATACAACTTAGATCTTATACCGAAACAATTTAACTTTGTTATAGAAATAGCTTATACATAAACACTTATCATGACAATTGTGTACGAATGCTGCACAGAACGCCATAGAATAGATTTGTCTTGATTCTGTTATAAGTTTGTTTGATTACTTAGCTGTGTCACGGTGTTTGATTACAATTTTACTGTTTGAGGTAGTTAAAATCAGTTTTTGATCTTGTTGAGAGTTTGTGTCTATGACCCCGTTTGGGTAACTAGCTTAATTATGTGCTTATGGTATAACCAAAGATTAATTAAGGTCAAATTGTTTTCACATAAGGTATAAGTTGTTTTTTCTTTTCATAAGCTATACTAGAGAGTGTATGAAAATAAGCAGAGAACAACTTGTGGGCATGTCATAAGCTTTATTCTATATGCTCTCTCAAACAGTCTCACTAGTGTTTATGTTAGTAGATTAGCTCAAACAGTGAATACTCGATGCAAACAAACCTTGTAACTAGTTTTTACAGATCTGTCATGCTTAAGCTCATAACCGCCGCTCAAAATGCCATGTAACAAGCTTGTTAGACGTTATATTTTGTTTGGGTTAGTTAGTAACTTCTAAGTGTTTAGTTTTAACTTAATAGATTTTACTGATAGAGATGGTTATTATCATTTTAGAGTTAGTTGGGAGTTTGATACTTAGGCATGTTCAGATAAATTACTTAATTAAGTACGTATAGCACAAACACCTATCATATAAGTGCTAAAACTGTTTTCATATAAGCTATAAACTATCTTAGATAGCTTATGGAAATATGCTGAAAAAAACCTATGGACTTGTCATAAACTGTTTCCATAAGCTCTCTCAAAAACTCTCACAATTGCTGAATGACATTTCTTAAGTTGTTTTCATAAGCTCTCACAGTCTCGAATAAGTCAATCCGAACTGGCCCTAACTATCTGTTACGGTTCTGTTATATATAAGCTCACAATCTCCGCCCAAAATACTATGGCACAGGTTTATACTGATTATGTTACAAGTTTGTTCAGATCAGTTAGTTCCATCATGATGTTCAGATACAACATACAAGTCTATTACTGTTGTAATCATTAGAGTTGCTTGTCAAAAAAAGAATCCTTAAAGTTAGTTGGGAATTCGTACCTGTAACCAAGGTAGACAAACTCGAGATCCTAAGTAAGATCAGGTAGGACCCAGGAGATCGTGAATCGGGTGATCGTAACACGGATCGTAAGATCCTACCAAATTTATAAATTCATATATATTACATATAAATTCATACATATTCATATGAAGCAACATAATTTAATAGAAAAATAACTTTAAATAACACTCAAATTCATTAACAGTAGCACATTAAAACAACTTAAAACAGCTCTAAAACTCAAAACAGTAACACATCACACCTAAAAACATCTTTAAAACTCCAAAACGGTAGCAAATAACACCTATAACCATCTTAAAAAACCCAATGCAGCTGCAGACCAGAACAGAAAAAGAAAAAAAACACTTAAAAAGCTTCAAAACAGTACTCATACAACTCCATAACAATAAAACTTAATCATAATTATCTCAATGATCAATTCCCAAATAAGTAACGTGAGAGAGGAGTTTGAGTGCTAGAATATGGGAATTGCATTGGTAAGGTTCCATGATTTATGGGTGTATTGGAAAATTTCCCTAATTATTGATAGTGGCTTTATTGGGAAGATTTTCAATAATCAATGGGTTTAATGAGGGAACTTCCGGCACGGCGAGGGGATGTGAGATCGTGAACTCGGACGATCCTATGAGTTGGATCGCGAGTTTGTCTACCTTGCCTGTAACTCTGTTACGGTTTTGTAATAGTTAAGCTCATGACCACACCACCACTGGAAATGCCATGGTATTGGTTTCTCTCTAATTCTGTTGCAAGTTTGTTTGTAGTTGGTTTCATTTTTAGAGTTATTTACATCACACCGAGTCACAGGGTTCAATTACTAGTTTGTGTATTGCTTCACAAAAAAACTACTAGTTTGTGTTTTTTTAATTGACAAGTGATAATAAGTGAGTAGTTATGCAAGTTTTTAAGGTTTGAACACTGGACCTCCTGCTTGAAACCACTCTGGTGTCTATTAACCCACCAACCTAGGAAATGCTTAATATAATGTGTTTAGGCAAACAGTTGGTGTCTATTATTTCATCAACTTTGAAAATGCTTATTATAGTGTATTTGGGTAAACAATTTAATAATATGTGTATTGAACAAATGCTTATTTTGACAAAGAGAAAATGAGAGTAAACTATTTTCATATAAGTTGTAAGCTGATTTCATGAGTAGGTTAATGAAATAAGCTAAATGTGACTTGTGAATATGTTATAAGCTATTTTTCTAAGCTTTCACACACCAACACTTGGTCAAGTGATTATAACACAAGATAAGTTGAAATAATCTCCTCCAAATAAACTCAAAGTTAGCATCATCATGTTTAAAATTAGTTCACATCTAATTTAACTATATGTTACAATTTTGTTAGTTAGGTCCAAGTCCAACTAGTTTGGATTAGATTCTAGTTCTAGGAGATTCTCCAGTTTTTAGTCTTAACGTACGAGAAAGTCTTACGAGGTTATTAGTGATTCTGTTGCAAGTTATTTATTAAGAGTTAGTTATATCACAATGTTCAGTTACTAACTGACTGCTACAACTATAGTTAGTCGACACCGTATTAATAATCAATTCAAGTTAGTGCATGTGTAAGACTGTAACTATTAGTTACAGTTTTGTTAGTTGGGTCCAATTAGTTTAGCTTGTAAAAGATTCTTTGCTGAAATAAGAATCTAATTCTTAACTTACGTGTACTAAATATGTTTTTATGAGTTTACTGGTGTTTATGGACTAGTTTGATGAGAGTTTATATAAAGATGAGCTGCAATGGTTGATTCTGACATGTGAGAATTTATTAGAATATTCATAATTATTATAATATTATTATTTCAATCACTCTTTTTGTACGAATATTTTGTTGAAAATTTTATTCAATTTGCATTTCAATTAGTTGTGACACTTCGGGTGCGTTTGAAATAGCCTTTACAACTTATCTGGTCTTAATCTTGTGGCATAAACACTTGTGGCGATTATGGAAAAGTTAGATGGGAGAGTTTGTTAAAAGGTTGTGGTGGAAGAGTTGAGTTTTACTGATTAGAGAGTGAGCTATTAGATAAAATGTTCATAGGTATTACGATATCATTTTAACTTCTTTTTTTCCTACAAGTGTTTACTTGGGAAGTTTTTCAAAATTTGCTCATAGTTGGTTGTCTATGTATACCACAATTCAATTCAGTTAGACACTTTACGGATATGCTGATTTTCTCTCATCTTGGAATTTCTCTCTTTATAGAAGATCCTTTAGTTCTACAATTCTATCTGTTAGGAGTTAGATTCATGAAGTTAAATGTGTTCTTGTAATGGGACTTGGTGTAAAATTTAATTTGATTACTTACTGTGTGTGATACAGGTGTTTGGTGCTGAGTACGTGTCTCTGCACGTCAGGAAGAGCAACCGTGCTGCTTTTAATTTGTACACAGAGACCTTGGGGTACAAGATTCATGATGTGGAGGCTAAGTATTATGCCGATGGTGAGGATGCTTACGACATGAGGAAGCAACTGAAGGGGAAGACGATACATCCACCACAGCATCATCATCACCACCACCACCATGGCGGTGGTTGTTGTTCTGGGGAAACCAAGGGGAATGCTAAAGCCTGATTGTGTATGCAATCCCCTACCCCCACCACATTATTTTTGCCAGTTTCTTAAGTGTCTTTGTTGTGAAAACTATCAGAACTTTGTTGACCAGTTTGATATTGACAAGATGGTAATATGTTGCCGAATAATGCTCTGTTACTTGTTGTACGCTTATTTAGTTATGTTCACTATTTTGTCGCTTTACAATGTGAATTTTTACTATTTTATTTTTTAAATGAATGCACCTGTTTGTGGTTCATCATGTCATGATGCTTAATTATGGTTGCATTCAAATATCTTTGCTTTTATGTCATGGGGTATACACAGAGAGATGGCAGAGAGATTTGTTAATTCAGAGAGAAAGAGGTACAAAGTTAAACTGAATATCTGTCTTTGTCAATGCTTAAACTATACTGTCTGGACTAGTTATACTAGTTATTCTTTGTGACAAACGTTAATTTTGGAAGAGTTCTCGCGTATGCTTTTGGTTTTATGTATGTATTAGGACACGGTCGACTCATGTTGTCTTCTTCGGATATGTTGGATGACTGTCAACGCTCTCTGTGTTTGTTCCCTAAAAAAAACACCCTCTGCCTATGTAACTAACAAAAACAAAGTCACTCTTGTATAATCCAAATGTATGTATTTTGTTCAGCTAAGACAATATCTAGTTAGAGTATATATTTCTGGATTATAAACTGTAATCGGTCTCATGCCTCAACTATGGCAGCAATCCAAAATCACAATTGTCCAACTATTTATCCAGTCTTGTTAAGGAACAAAGTGATGTTGGAGAAGTTGCACTGTATTTTACCGTCACATTATCTATTTATTACAACGAGGACATGACACATGCGAACTAGATAAAATGGATTGATTATAAATCTTTAGTAGATGTGAGAAAAGGTCAGGTCACGAGTGGCTGAAAGGGGCATATAGCTTAGTTTATATCAGATATGACCTCGTTCAGATTTATTGGGCTAAAATGTGTTTTTCGTCGCCGTAAATAAGACTCGTTTAAGTTTTGGTCCTTGCAATTTTTTTTTTGAAAAATGTCTTGGTAATTTTTTTTTGTTTTTTAAATAGTCTATGAACTCACTTTTTTGTTGATTTGTCGCATGTTTACCTATGTTGGTAGATGCTGACTGTGCAAAGTTGTCTATGTGGCACACACATGACATTTAGCTCAAACGAAATGACAGGGAACAAATATGACAGTTTTGGAGGGGGAGGCAGGAGTCTCACTCGATGTCATTCACTTTGCTGATGAGAACAAATGGAACTAGGTTGTCTTCGAGTCTGACTCAGCTACTCCAATGCAAGCTCTATCGTCTCCGGGTCATGTTGATTCAGAATTCTATGCTAATGTTTCTAGTATTATTTATCAGTTATCTTTACATTCCAATCTCGAGGTGAAGTTTGTTAGGAGACAAGCGAACATAGTTGCTTATACTTTAGTTAGGGCGGCCTGTTCTTGGGCTAGTCATCGTATTTTTTATTCTTATCTTCTTGTATTGAACATTGATTGATTGATGATAATACTCATTCCATTTCAAAATAAGCGTCGTTTTAGCCAAAAAAATTGTTTCAAAATTAATGTCACTTTCATTTTCCAATGCAATAATAACTTTTTCTTTTCAATTGTAGCTTTCAATTAATACTATATACATTGCTTCCAAAATATTATTTTTTCTTTAATGAAAAACAAACCAACAGTTGATTAGTTTGTTAAAATAACACCTCTTTATTATAATAATAATTTTTTTAATATACGTGTAAAAGATATTATTCATTTTAATACGGAGGGAGTAATTAACTTTGCTTTGTTAAAAAATTACAAAATCCTTTTCTTCATACAGCACCATCATTCCTCCGTCATCTTCTTCATCTTCTTCTTCTTCAGTTCGATTTCAACCCAATTCCCCCTTTCTCCACACTCCCCACTTTTTCTCTCCCCTCGACAACTACCTAATCAACACCGGCTCCACTCACTTTCCAGTTTACCCTAAATCTACCACACTACTAGGGTTTTCACCAAATCAACCAAATAGAAGGACCCATTTGGTTCGTTTTCACTTTCACGCCTTTAATTCCTCAAATCTCAATCTGGGTCGTGTTAAATTTCAAATCTTGGTTAATGGGTATGTTGTTTTAAGCAATTTTACACGTTTTGTTGTTGATAGTTAAAGAAACCATAGGGTTGTTGAATATCTTATTTATATTTAATTATTTTTAATTTATTTGTTTGGTTTATTTTAAAATTGACATGTTGGGCATAGCAATATATAATGTTCGTTGACTCATCACATTCCATGTAGGAAGAGTATTAAACTTGTGAAGAGTACCAAAGAAGGATTAATACTTTATCTATCAGATGGAGAAGAAAACCGACATGTATCTGCCTCATGAATTGATCATACAAATCATGTTGAGGTTACCGGTGAAGTCTCTTATACGTTTTAAGTGTGTTTGTAAGTCATGGTTATCTCTTATCTCGGATCCTCACTTTGCAAAATCGCATTTTGAACTTTCCACTGCAACACACACTAATAGAATTGTGTTCATGTCAACTCTAGCTCTTGAAACTCGATCCATAGATTTTGAAGCATCACTTAACGATGATTCTGCTTCTACTTCACTGAACCTTAATTTTATGACTCCCG
>Ga0228711_1008001_pt1 | contig 15039 bp, 8 predicted proteins | sample MedpolnodulmetaG_2_FD_177996 | JGI IMG/M metagenome (GOLD analysis project Ga0228711, IMG submission 177996) | Root nodule microbial communities from Medicago polymorpha collected in Santa Monica, California, United States - brown nodules | ecosystem: Host-associated > Plants > Roots > Nodule...
ATATATATATATATATATAAATATATATATATATATATATATATATATTCAATAGGAATAAGAAGGAAAAAAATATACCAATAATAAACTTAACACTCACTTTTTATATAATAATAATAATAATAATAATAAAACAAATATTGACCAGAGAAAGAAAAAAAAAAGAAGCAAGTATGCAAGAATCAAACAAAAAAAATTGCATTAACAAGAATCAGACGAAAAAAAAGTAATCGAACAAAAAAAAAACAAATAATAGTAAACATGGACAAAAAAGTATACAAGAATCAAACAAAAAAAACAAATAATAGTAATCATAATAGTAATCAATATGGACAAAAGAGTACAAGAATCAGACAAAAAAAGTAATTGAACAAAAAAAGAAGAAGCAAGTATGCAAGAATCAGACAAAAGTAATCGAACAAAAAAAGAAGAAGCAAGTATGCAAGAATCAGACAAAAGTAATCGAACAAAAAAAAAAAGAATCAGACACAAAAAAAATGCAAGTTGAAGAATTTGATAGAGAAAAGAAAAACCTGGCATGGAAGATGACGGCAGACAAGGGTTTGCAAGTCAATGCCAAAATCTCAAGGGTTTGTGTGAGATTGTTGGATGGGAGTAGTATTTATATTTTTAACTAAAAAGTCTCACAAAATTCATTCCATCCAAGAATCTGTCAAAATCTATAGACTTTTGAATACCAATAGACAATTCATAAGTCATGAGAAATCTCAATTGAATACCAACGGATTTTGTTGCCTTAACAAAAAAGTCATGATTGTGTTGATTGAATACCACAAGATTTGTTTACATTTTATAAAAGTCTTGATTGAATACCACTAAACTTTTTAATTATAAAAAAGTCTTTTAAAATCCCTTGAATTCTCAATTCAATACACCCCCCTAAAGTTTCCAAAGCAAACATTGGATTCTATATCAACACCTCCATCTTCAAATAAGGTTATATAAATGATGACTATGAACCTGTTCATTAGCCAACAGAAAATCATAAACATAATAGAGACTAAAATTACCATCACTAGAGAGACTTCAAGCTAGACAATCATCCCCACCATTTGCAGTAGGAAAACTACTAAAACATAAAAAATTAGTGAGGAAATTTAGAGAGCGAAATCATGAATTCCCTCTCTAATTCTGTCACTAATTTTTGCGACCAAAAAAATCGTGAGAGATTTTATTTTTTTCCGTCCCTAATTTTGCTTTTTCTAGTAGTGGAGGCAGATCACTAATAATAATATCAGTAACATGAGACGGTAACATATTAGAGTATTCTTGCAGCCTCCTATGTCTTGCTCCATCAACATAATTTGTTATTGTTTTCCTTGCTTCATTCCAAGGTAATTGATTCTCCACATATGTTATAATGGGAAGATGTTGCACACACCATTTATCGTTCCAAAACTACGCTAGTTGATCTGAACCCAATCCTCCATGTAGTTTGTTTTAAGAATTCCTCCCAAACAATTCCAATTTCGTGCCAAAAATCAATTCCTTGTTTCGTTATGTCAACTTTAGGAGTTTCATGGACTCCACAGCTTTACTTTTTCGGCAATATACATGTCCACAAAAGTTGTGATTGTGTGCAAAAACGTCAAACATCAATTAAGATGCTAATGTTGTTGTAGATGCTTTAAGTAGGAAGTCCATGGATAGTCTTGCTCATTTAACAACAATTAAGAGACCTATAGTTAAAGAATTTCAAGAAATTGTTGAAAGTAGAATTCGATTTGAGCTTGATCACTCAAGGACATTGTAGCCCACATGCAAATTAGTTCTACCTTAATTGATAATATCAAGCAAGCTCAAAGTCAAGATTATTTGATGAAGACGGTGGATAATGTGCGAAATGGTAAGGTTTCAAACGTCTGTTGATTCTGATGGTGTTTTGTGGTCGAAGTCTCAGCTATGTGTTCCAAATGTTGGTGATTTAAGGTGAATTTTTTTAGATTCCTCTTTCTTCTTATATTATTCATCTTGGTGCTAATAAGATGTATCATGACTTGCGAGAATTGTACTAGTGGGGAGGAATGAATAAGGATGTAGCGGATTTTATCTCTTAAGTGTTTGGTGTGTCAACAAGTAAAGGCTAAACACCATAAGCCTGCAGGTTTACTTCAACCTATTGAAATACCTTAATGGAAGTGGGAAGAAATTGCTATGGATTTTGTTACAAGTTTACCACGAACTCAAAATGGTTATAACTGAATGTAGGTGATTATAGGTCGTTTGACCAAGTTTTCACATTTCTTACCTGTGAAGACTACATATACTGCATCTCAGTATGCTTAGTTTTGGAAGTCTTTTCAAGCTGCATTGGAAACTCATTTGAATCTTAGTACAACTTTTCATCTAAAAACTGATGGTTAATTTGAGATAACTATACAAATTCTAGAGGATATGTTTTGTGCTTGTGTTCTTGATATTGGAGGAAGTTGGGATCGATATTTGCCTATGATGGAATTTTCATGTAACCACAGTTACCAATCAAGTATTCAAATGGCGTATTTTGAGGCATTTTATGGTAGGCGATGTAGGTCTCCTGTAGGATGGTTTGAAGTTAGAGAAGCTAAGTTTGTGGGTCTAGAGTTAATTCAAGATTCAATTGATAAGGTTAAGAGGATCTGAGTTCGTTTAGAGACCGCTCAAAGTAGGCAAAAATCTTACTTTGACAAGAGACGTCATCCCTTAGAGTTCACTGAGGGGGAATATGTATTCTTACGTGTTTCAACAATGAAGGGTGTTTTGTGGTTTGGAGAAAGAGGAAAGCTAAGTTCAAGGTTCATTGGGATATTTGAGATTTTGGAGAGAGTCAAACATGTAGCTTATTGATTAGCACTTCCACCGTATCTCTCAGAAGTCACTACTACAATTTTGGCTTTTAATAGCACAATTTTAATAGCACTTCTGGATAAAAGCTATTAAAAACATATAACCCATATACCTGTTATAGCACTTTTCAGAAAGCGCTAAGAAAACTTCTTAAAATTTGAATTAGATAGCACTTTTTTATAGCACTAGTGCATCCGGTCTTTCATATTTTTATGCTTTGAAAATACCTTTATGACCCTTCTCATATAATTAGTCATGAAGATGTGCAATTGGATGAGAGTTTGTCATACACTGAACACTCAGTGGCTATTGTAGATAAGGAAGTGAGATGTTATACTCAAAAGATATTGTTTTAGTGAATGTTGTTTGGAATGGTCCATCCGGTGAAGAAACTACTTGAGAATCTAAAGAAGTCATACATGAAAATTGCCCCCATTTATTTAAAAATCAAGGTTAGTAGTGTTTATGATATACACAAAATTTGAGGATGAATTTTCTTAAAGGTCTGTTTGGTTGGAGATTTTTGAAGGGGGTGAGAAGAGAGGGGAAGGAATACTTCTAATTAAATTTGTTTTGTTCAATTTCTCAAAAAAGGAGAGGGGATGGAAAGGGAGGGGAGGATGGGAAATGGAACATTTTTTGTTTGTCCTCAAATTGGAGTTAGTGTCTAAAAGTAATATATCACATTGACAAAAATTATCCTCAATATCTTTTTGTCAAAATTCTAAATTATCCTTTTTAAACATGAAGAACATATTTACACTTTTACCTTAACAACTTATTATTTTTAAGATTAATACTATTATTTTATGTGTTTAACATCAATTTTTCCTTTAACATCATATCTTTTTTGGACCAATATGGATCTAACACCCGATAGAGATTATCAAAAGTGCAAAGAAGGTGGATAGAATATGTATGACACCAATGTCCTAGGTATGTAGATATAACCTAAATAGTATGAACATTTGTTAAAATATTATAATCAATATATTCAAAACATATAATACTACTTACACAGAGTACCACTTAAATTTTTATAAAATTTCTAATTAAACATTTCTATTAAAACACTTAATCAAGCCTAATGTAACTAAAATATAAGGAATTTAAATCCTTTACATCACATCATGAGAACTCACGTACATCTTTAAATAGTCTCACATATGAAAATGTTGTTTTCATGATAAGAATCACAAAACAAGCATAAAACACCCTTAGAATGGGTATATAGACATCCAAGCAGCTAGCAACTTTACTTTATTTATTACCAGCCATTATTAGTATTCAATTTGATTAAATTATCTTCAACCTCATTACTCAACAATATCATATAATCCAATATATAGTAACAATGCACATATATTCTAATGACCCACTGAATCAAGTACAAAAATGATGCTTCTATAATCACCAACTAACTTTAACACATGGATCCTGATAACTCTGGGATAATGCAGGGAGAGCTGCTACCACATACCAAACAAACAAAAGTGTTAGTAAAATTGATTCAGTATTCAATAGAAATGTTCCAATGGTATAAATCTTGATTTTATAACACCTTGCTACTAGCAATGCCTTCCTCGACCGTCAAGCTCTAATTTTATAACAATATAATTCCCCAACAAGTGCCAATATATAATGACGCAAATAATCTACCTAGAGTAACAGCGGGAAGTTCTAGTATTTGTGTTTATATAAGGACTACAATTTTGACTTCCCTTAAAGATGAATCATAACCCCAACAATCATATTCATATTCAATTAAAATACTTAATGAGAAAGAAAAAAAAAAGCAATTTACTATTGGTCTTGCTAAGGCGGAGGTAGAATAATCGGTCTTATACCTTAAACTAAGGATGAAAAGCATATATTTTAGTTAACGAGTCTGTTTGAAGGTCAAGATAAGAAGACATAATATGATAAACTTATCATATCCTATTTAAATCTTATATTTGATACGCCAACGAGATAGGATAAATTAATTCCTTTTCTAATCATATCCTATTTGGTCTTTGTAATTTTTATCATGAGTTTAGGCTGCATTAGAAACTATCTTAATAGAATAAACAATCATTTTACTATTTTTTCCTCTTCATCCTCTCTACTCTCTCTTCCATACCATCATTGTTCTCTCTCTAATACAATTCTCTAATTCCCTTTTCCCTAATTCTTTGTGATTTTTCCCCTAATTTCATTTTCCGTTAAATGTTATATTTTTCTATGATTTTGATAAGTCGTAATTTATATGGTTTTTAAGTGTTTATTTTAATAGAATATTTGTGACTTTTAGTTTCTTTTTAGAACTATTTTACTTCAAATTCCTTGTTTTAATTTCAGGATCACAAATGGTTTATGTGCTGATTTGGTGCTAATTTATGTGCTGATTTGGTGTTGATTTATGTGCTGGTTTGGTGCTGATTTATGCGCTGATTTGTGCTGTTTTTTTGCCAATTTTAGTGCCTTATAATGTGGAACTATTTCCTTTTTTAGAGGCTGGCTTTTGCTATATATAGAGAGGACATCAGACTTGTAGAATCATTCTGGAATATTCGTGACAATTATTTCCATTGAATCAAAGTTTACCATTTTAATTTTCTGTAACCCTAATTTCTTGTTCTTTACAATTCTAAAATTTTACTTCCAACCGTCTACTTTCATGTCTTTACATTCCGTTGTTTTAATTCCATCATCTACGATGAACATGAGTGAGTAGACCCTTTTAGTCTTGGGATTGTTGGAATAGTCTAATGACTTAATCCTATTCAAACCAAGTCTAAATATCTATTTGTTTAACTTCTATTTTCTAATCTAATTTCATTGTTTTCAAACTCAGTAACAAGTGTTAAACGAAGCACCGAAAGATGAAGTTTAATAATTTTTATTTCATCATCTCAAATATAAAACGAAGGATCGAAAGATGAAGTTTGATATTGGAGCAAATGAAATTAGACAAGGCGACACAAAACTTGATGGGAACACCCGAAATGAATAGTTTTGTGAAGTATTGAGGCAATAAGGGTCGCACTTAAGAGGTTTCAATAATAATCAACCATGAGAATATGATTGGTTGTTATTGAGATACATTTATGTATTCTGAAAGGAAACATAAAAAATACCTCAGAGACACTTGCTTTTAGAAAAGAATTTAACCTAAAGATAAAAATATAGACTTGGAATGTTAGTGATTTGTCATTACGACAAACCAACGATCCCTAGACGCTTTTATAATCTGAATTTAATCCTTAAACTATTGAATTTCTAAACTTTAATCTTTTCAGCTAATCACAATTAAAAATGAAATCGGTAATTACATATAACTCTCTGTGGATCGATAATCTTATACTACTTTGACAGAACCGTGCGCTTGCGGATTTCACATCAGATGTTAATTTATATTTTCATCATGGGTAAACTATTTGTTAAACTATTTAAGCAAGGTTCTCCCATGGTTTAAGATAGGACAACACTTGGTGAACTAGTGTCTCCCAAAACACTAGAAGTATTTTAAGGTTGAAATACTAAGTGCAAGTATACACTGTCAAAGTTATAATATAAAAGAATATTGATCCCATAAGGACTGTGGAGCTATAGATTCAAATAGCTATTTAGTAGAAAACTTATTTGGAGAGAAATAAAATAAAACTTTTGTCACAACAATAAAGTAAAAAAGTTAAGTTTGGGAAAGTAGTTAAAGTCTTTAGAAAATCTTAAGATAGAACGTGTGGCTTAAAACAAGGTTCAATCATGATAAAACATTATTGTGAATTACAAAGCTATAACTTAGATATAGCTGCTTGTGTCGCTCAGAGCTATATCCGGTTCAAAGTATCTTTAGTCTCTCAGATACATAACGCTATATCCTGATATGGCTAATATGTCTCACAAGGCAACAACCGTTTATTAGCTTCTCGCAACTCTGTGATCCATAGAGTTACATCTTTCATAACCGGCTTTATGGTGACAAAATGGTCTATAAGAACCATCGTGTTAAGCTACAGGAAGTCACCTTATTTAACGGCAGACCATCACCCCTTTACTGTGTCACCAGATAAAGGAGCTGTCTCCAATCGATGCTCAGTCACTATACCTAACATGTGCAGTTGGTTTGGTTCAGGATCCTGCCATTTCAACGAGGTGCAGCTATACAAATCCTTTTGCCATATGACAAGAATCCTATAGTGAATGTAATACTAAGCTATAGCGTGGTATAGCTCTAGTGATTCTCAGCGCTATGACTGTTTAATAACCTCTTAAGCTAACTGAGATTCACAGAGCTACAACTTCCTATAACGTCAGTCTTACATTCAAGATGCTAGTCCCTTTCGCTCAATGGTGCTTAAGGGAAAAATCATATCGAATAAACATTTTCCACTCCTTACTTTGTTAAGGTAAGCGAGCTATAACATTAGAAGTAAAAGTTGTCAGGAATCACTTATAATGGTTTTGAGTTAAAAACATTTTATCTTAGTAAAGCACGACGCTACAACTTCATATATCGCAAGTAAATTAATAAAGCATAACCTCGCCATGTCTAAACCACTCGAAGGGGTTTAACTCATGGTGGGATGAACTATGGAAATGGAAATGAAGATGATGATAAATGAAAACATAGAAAACTAAATTATTAGAAAAGATAGAGTTGTCACAAGATTACAATCTTTGAAGTAATAAGATTAGCCAAAACATCATAAAGTAATCTACACTAAGAACTCTAGAATCTAGCCATCATGCTCATCTATGGTAGAAGATGAGATGGAATGTGATCTCTAAAGCTGCTAACCCTAGTCGTAACATGGCCTCTCCAATCTAAAGTGAATTTTCGGACCATTGGTACTAACACATGGATGTCCTTTTATAGTACAAGGCCACCAACTATAAGTTGTACCCTTTGGTCAGTTTACATGGGTTCTCATTATCCATATGTCCTTACCAAATTCTACCTACCCACTGACATATTCTTTTATTCTTCCTAGGATTTCAATCATTGATGACAACTCATATTCATAACATGCGTACTATGTACGATCCGACTAGAGTCACATGATGTTGTAGCTCTCCACATCTTCAGTGATACATTTTCAATCCACGTTGCAACTTTCTACATCTTTAGAGTCGTTCCTTAACCTACATAAACAAGCATTATTGGTTTCAAAGTACTAAAAACACTTAAAACTATAACATTCTAAAATAGACACTGATTAAATATTAAAGTCAATGTAATCACTCAATTACTTTTCTAATATGGGGGCTAAGTGCAACGTGATAACCAACTTATTTGCTGGTTAGCAATGACATTGTGGTGTTAATGTCATGTGACATTGGCTAACGACAATGTGACAGGTGGTTTTCTTCTCTCTCTTGCATATGATTTTTTAGTTTTTTTTTTAAATAAAGGGTGACACGTGACACACTGATTACTATTTAAAATATGTAATTTATTACAAGGGTAATTTTGTCATTTAAATATCATATTCTATTTGTTATCATGCATGTACCAAACACATGATATGATAAATGTTTATCATATCTATATCATATCATATTTGTATCTAGTTTTATATTCTATCAATTCTCTATTATATTCTAATCATCAAACATACCCAATTTTTTTTTGTGTCAAAAATATTTCTTACTAGAGACGATTGGAAATGTTATTTGCACTCAAAGAAAAACACGTAGTCATATTTTAACAGCATGAAATAATATCCTGTAAAAATTATATTTGTACTCTAAATTATTATATGCACAAAATTCCAAACCTCACAATTGCAAAAAAGAAGTATTATATGCACACACTTGTAACGTACACAATATCAAGTCTCACATTCTCACACGAGGGAGTGTCTTCTGGCATCAAACATTAATCAACTTTATTATTTTCCCTAGACAACGCTGGCTTTCTCATATACATGACTTTCACCATTGTTTTTTGTCTTCAAATTCTCAAGCCAGCAACACAAGGACCAAGGAGTTTGTCCGAGGATATGAAATTCGAGTGGTAACTGAATCTTTGAAAATTAGTTATATATGCATATTTATTCATTGTTTTTGTCAACTTCCATGTTTTCTTCAATCCCATTGCTACCTCTTTCGATCTTTTCTCCCTTGGATCTCCCAAATGATTCAATGATCACAATTTTTATTTATTTGTATTGTTATTTTAATGAGAAAAGGAGTCTGAGAATTATATATACATTACCAAAGATTTGAAATAACCAAAAAAAAATAGAAACCAAAAAATTAAATTAGTCACTAAATTTAAAGACACACTTTATCTTTTTTCGTCTCTTAAACTTTTTGTAGTTATTTTAAATCTTTATAGTAATCCGAAGGAAGTCTAGGTTTCAAATCATCTATTATTTGATTCTCCGTACCATTATAAGGCGAAAAAATACATGGTCGATTAACATACTAAAAATTAACATAACCAAGCAATCGTTTGAAAGAATTTGAGTTTGATTCTTAAGAGGAAAAAAAATAGCTTTTTAAAATACCCTAAATTTCCCTTTTTTTTTCCTACCAAAGACAAAAGTGTTAGGTTAAAGTGGGTATATTTAAGTTCCATGTTGAGTAGTAGGGAAAAAAAACTGAGAGTTAGTATAAATATAATTTTGAGTTTTATTCAGCACAACGTCTCTAGTCTCTTGGATGTATTGGATCCTTGTATGTTACGATGAGATGGTTTACAATTTTTCGATACAAAAATTGTAATTGAGAGGTTTGGAATTTAGTCCTTGTATAAAATGCAATTGTGTGAGAGTTCAGAGAGTAAGTTTACAATTTTGTGGCAAAAAAATTGTATGAGAGGTTTTACAATTTTCTTCTATAAAAAATTATATGTTGAATAATAAATATTTTGCTGAGAGACTATCGATTTGAGAATGAAGTGACAACCACAATCTTGCTAGTTATTTTTGTCTTTTTTACTTCTTTTGTGGTTATTCTTCCCCTTGGTAGATATTTTTTTTCGCTATTTTCTCAAGAAATTTTAAAGGAGTGTTTGTATTAAGAGTTGATGATATAAGCTAGCTAAATATATATAAAAAAAACCTGCACAAAGTTTGTGGTGAAGGGGAAGTAAATTTCGATATAGTTTTTTTAGTCATAAATTGCAAAAGAAAATAATAACAATTTAAAGAAAGGAAAAGAGTGTGTGTGATTTAAAATAATGGATATACCAAAAAGACCGTAAAATAATGGAATTAGCCATATAACACGCATTAATGGATCAGTTCTTATTTCCTTTTATAATTTTATATTACCATTATTTTATTATTTTACAACATAGTAATAATAACAAACAAAAACATGGTGAATGCATCACAGAAATTAATGGTAGTGTGAAAGAGAGAGAGAGACAGAAAAAAGAGGAACAAGAGAAGGAGAAAAACAAGTGTTTGTGTGTGACAAAAACAAACTACCATGGCATCCTCAAATTCACCATGTGCAGCATGCAAGTTTCTACGCCGCAAATGCCAACCAGAATGTGCATTTGCACCTTATTTTCCACCTGATCAGCCACAAAAATTTGCAAATGTTCATAGAATTTTTGGAGCAAGCAATGTTACAAAGCTTCTCAATGATTTACACCCTCACCAACGTGAAGATGCTGTTAATTCACTTGCTTATGAAGCTGAGATGCGACTTCGTGATCCTGTTTATGGTTGTGTTGGTGTAATTTCTCTCCTTCAACACCAACTTCGTCAGCTTCAAATGGATCTTTATTGTGCTAAATCCGAACTCTCTCGGTTTCAAAACTTGAGCATCGCAGCGGCTACAACCGGTCATGGACTCATAACCGGCATGACAGGTGAATCTGTCACGGCCGCTGCAGGTAATTACCACCACACGCAGACTACTGCAGGTGGTGGTAATAATAGTAACGGCCGTGACCATCGTTATCATCATCATCAACATCATCAGTTTTTTCCAAGGGATCAACATCAACAACATAATTTGGTTAGAAATTTTGATGGTGGAATTGGGAACAACTATGATGCTAGTCTCTTGGCTATGAATATATCTGCTAGCTTAGGACAGATCAATCAACTTCAACATCATAGTGCTGCTGGTGGTGGTGGTGACGACCGCCGTACTGTTAACCACTCCTAGCTAGGGTTTCTAATGCTATAGGTAATAATTAATGCTTTTTATCTTATTTTATAAATTAATGCTCTTTATTTAATTTTGGTCTGTCACCTATCATCACTGAATCACATAACTGCATATGAAATATGCAATCATAACATTGGAAGAGACTCTTCAATGCTTTAATTGTATGCTATTTCTCATGTAATACTATACTGCACCTAAGCCAATTAATTTAGATAATACTTTATTATGTATATTTTTTTTAGAGGTATAGGCGTAAATCTAGAAAATAGTCAATTAAATCCTTTATAATAATCTAGTGAATGAATACTATAAGCATACTCCTTTCCTTAAAAAAAAATAAAATTAATCTAGTGAATGAGTTTAGTATATGAAATTATGAATATTTAAAATATTTTAGTTCAACTATATTTGTGTTGTGTGTATATGTATATATAATCAAGAATTTTATTTATGATATATATTTCTCTCTTTTTTAAGGAGTTTTGACATTACTAGCTGGAGAGAAGAATAGAACCTGCAAATCTTCATTTTTGATGGACACTCAAAGGCTAATATATTCATCAGTCAAAGCTCGAATCGATTTTTATTTTTATTTTTTGTTTTATATGATTACAAAAAAATCTAGACAGAAAATATATATATATATGACGTCTAAATGAAGTTATGAAGTAGCTGACCAATATTTTACTATTGTGATTTTACTATCTCTACAGAGAGAAGAAATAAGTGAACCGTTCCTCTTCCTCCATGGACAGATTATCACTATTAGCAAACAGTTTATTATCTTCTTTTAATCAACTATGATGGTACATTTTTGGTCAAACATTTGGTGTTAATAAGCACTACATGAGGACTGTCACTTTTAGAATTTAATTTGTATGCTCTTGGAGAGTTAAAAGAGATTTACATACCCTAAATTACTTTCCGTCATTTAGATATTTGTATTAAAATTTAGAAAATTATATATATAGTTACATCTGTTTGGATATTTAACGTGTATAAAAAATATTTCCATTATCGGTGCATAGTAGATAAACTTTAATTTATACTAGATATAAATTGACGAAAAAATGTGAAATTTGTCTTTGATTTCATTCCTACGTGTTAAAGATGCGAAATTTAGCGACGAGTATAAAAGAGTAAAGAGACAATAGGCCTAAACAATAAACACACGACATTTGATAACGAGTTAGGTCATTATTATTTATCTTATCATTATAAAGTAACTATTCTTTCTTTATGTAAAATAATTAGGTTTACACTAAAGTAACTATTGTTTCTTTCTGTTATTCGTATATAATTATGTTTACACTATACATCATTATCTCTCAACCGTACCAATGAGTTATAGTCAACAAACCTAGGTATAATTTTTTTAGAGGTCCTTGCATAAATATCACAAGATCAATTGCAATGCTATCAACCACATTTTATAACAATATACGATTTAAGCATAATAACTACACCTACAACTACAATTTAAAAGTATCCTTATACATTATGTCTTTTTTGCCTTGTATATGATTATATACCTTTTTCTAGTACACAATTACACGGTTGAACTAATAGAAGCATATGAAAAAAATGATGATTAGAGTCTGGCCAAACAACAGAGGTGCATTTATAGCAATTGCTTCAAGTTGCTACTGAGTAAAACTACTCATACACATTGACACACACACACACCTTATGTTTAATTCTCAATGTCATTCGCATTTATTAGACAGTGCCAACACTATGGACCTGTTTCTTCCTATCTGAACCCCTTTGTTAATTCCATTGGGTATGAAATGAATTCAGTGACTATGACTTGACCAATTCTTTTACTATCCCTCTTCTTGACTATTCCTTGTTTCTATCAATCACTCTTTTTTTTTTATCTTGAAGTTTGGTTTTGCATGCACGCTTTTCTATATTTATTCATCGTTTTATAAGTTTCAAAATGCTATAAATAAATGAAGAATAAAAGAATAAAAGAATATAGCAATAAGAGAATCCACACCTACTGCATTTCTTTCACCTTTCATCTTTATTACTTCCTTAATTATATGCTGTTTGTCCCCTCTTTCTTTTTTCATTTTCTTTCATCCGTTACAACCACTTCAATTGAGAAACGAAAAAGGAAAAGAAGTTTAATTAACTTCTAATGTCCATGAGATGTGACAATTCGACGTTGTTGCTACTTGCAGATCGATACTTAATCTCAACTCTAATTTTTGTACTTTTGTACATTTAATGGTAAGATACTTGCTCCTAATTAAAAAATAAAAGATATCGGGTTTTAAGCTTAGAGTTGAAATTTATTAGCTAGAATTGTGACACGTGGAATGCACGTTAAAATACACACTCTAGATGAATAATTCTTAGACCATTTAGAATGGTTTTTTCTTTCAACACCATTCAACACCCACTTTTTCAATTTCCAACACTCCACATCATTTTCACTCTCTTATTCAACATTCATTCAACTTTTACCCTCTCCAATAGTTTTTCATTCAACACTCTACCCCACCACTTTTTATTTATTTTATTCTTATTTGATTTTATATTTTTGTTTTTATAATTACATAAAATTACAATTATCAATTATAATTAAATTAAAATAATAAACATTTAACAATTTATTTTTTAGTTTTTTGTAAAAACAAAATTTATTTAAATAATTTATTTTTATTTTCTTAACTTAAAATGCAATAAAAATGAACCAATTTAGAAGGATAATAATAAGATTAAGATAGTGAAAAACTTGGTTTTTTGTTTCTGTGTCCAAATCAAATGAACCAAGTCTCTATTTATAGAGGAAAAAACTCATGAATTTTGGTAAAAAAAATTTAATTTTTTTTTAATTTGCAATGAAATAATTGAGTTCAGATTATTAAGATGAGAAAAAACCAGACAGCCAATCAGAATCAGCCAAGTGTCATCACTTATCCACAAAACAACTTCTCTCTCATCCGTCCTGCAGCTCAAACGCTTCTGTCGGTGCGTGTCTTATACGCGCCAGTTTTGGCAAACCAAATTCTGCCACGTGTTCCTCTGTTGCAGGTTTAAACAATGTTGAATCCATTCAACACCTCTCTCCTCCATATTATTTTTCCCCCACCTTCAACACTCCATTGAAAAGGTTCCAAGTGTTGAATCATGCTTTCAACACTTCCATTGCACTTGGTCTTATATGAACCAAAGCTTTGGTACATCATTTGGTCACACTCATAAAAAAGAGAAAAGTAAGAAAATTTAATAATTAAATAATGAGTGTTTTTTAATTAATTATGTGATATTCATTTTTATGAGTGTGTGACCAAATCATGTGTCTAAATCTTTAGGTCCACACAAGAATTGCTCCACTAGATATGGATAAAAAACAATTATAAGGTAATAACAAATTGTAAGATAACAACAATTTATAGAGACATTTCATTATATATGTTGACGTCAGAGTTTATATCCGGACTTTCCATTTATTCATCTTTAAAAGATGAATTTCTAGTATCTAGATTACTTGACAAAAGTCATAGATCGATAAACATTTAAACAGTTATAAGGAGTTTCCTAAGGTATTGACCTAACCGTCTATTTGATGGGATTTTCAATAAAAAATTATGCTCAAGGTCGTCCACTAAGAGGTGTTCAAATACAAACCGATCCAAAATAAAAGGTAAGTCGATAAAAAAAAAAGATAAAACCACAAAAAACGAATATTTTTGGATGTTGTTTTATAAAAACCGCTCATATCGGATCAAATTTTGAATCACGTTTTCAAAACCAAACCAAACCAAACCACAAAAGTAAATTTTAATACTTATTTATTCTTTTATTAGTATTATATATACCATTAATATATAATTTGTTGGTATGTAATCTAATATTTTGCTTTAATTTAATCTATACTATTATCACTTCATATGTTTTGAACATAATCGATCATTTACATTTTGTAATGTTAATATTTTAATGTATTTGATCTTATATTTCGCATCAATTTTATTATTTTATCGTGTATGTGTAATATTAATATTAATTAAAAGAATTACATGTTGCATTTTGGATATCCATAAATCGTTCAAAAAAAAT
>Ga0228711_1008011_pt1 | contig 15028 bp, 5 predicted proteins | sample MedpolnodulmetaG_2_FD_177996 | JGI IMG/M metagenome (GOLD analysis project Ga0228711, IMG submission 177996) | Root nodule microbial communities from Medicago polymorpha collected in Santa Monica, California, United States - brown nodules | ecosystem: Host-associated > Plants > Roots > Nodule...
ATATTTATCAAGTTATTTTTATTTATGTCATAAAAATGTGTTTCTATTAAGTGTAAAAAAATTATATTTTTTTAGTTCAAAGTCATTCGGTTCAGTCTAATTTGACACAAAGAATTTTTTATATAAACCGAGTCATATATCCGAGCCATCCGATTCAATCCGATTCAGTCATGCGGTTCGACCAGTGACCCAGTGGTTGAACCAATGACCCAGTGACTTAGTACCCTTACCGAGTCGATCACCGATCCGAGTTTTAAAACTATGGTTAAAAGGACTAAAACGTCACCCTTTTAAAAAAGATAAAGAATTAAAACAATTCATAAAAAAGATAAAGGACCAAAATGAATTTATAGTAAAAGGTGAAAAATATATTTAAACCCTAACCAAAAAAGATTGGAATTTTTTTTTGTTTGGTTTGCTTTTCATATTCACCAATTTTATGTGAACCTATTACACTCTTAGAGGGAGTATGAAGGGGTAAATCAACTTTTTTTTCAAACCTGCAAGATCTTCTTGAACATCTTCTTGAGTCAAGAGAAAATAAGTATGAGCCAAAAGAGTTTTTTTTAAGGGAAGTATGAGCCAAAAGAATGAAAATAAAAAAAATAGCGTTTATAATTTACATGAGTTATAGCAATAAAAAGAACACTTTCCTCCAATAAAATGATAAAGTGGATTTCATAAAAAAAAAATGATAAAGTGCACTTATCCATTTGAGTTAAATTTTGAGAAAATGTGGTTTAATTTTATTTTAAGTTTTATTTTGTTTGTATTGCATAAAATAGCTTTATCTTAATCTCTTAATCTCTTTTATGGGTTATTTTAATCTTTACTTAGTATTATATTGAACTAAAATCTCACCTCCTTGCTTAAAACTCTATTTCTAACCTCTTTATCTTAACTTTCACAATATTTGTTTTATTATATTTTGATTAAAATTATAGGTAAATATATTTTACACTTTAACAACTATACTTTATCTTTTATTCTCAAAACAAAATATACTAATATTTTGTAACAAAGAAAGAAAGAAAAAACTATAGTTATCTTTTTAAACTATACTCTAACTTCCTTACTTTGTGGTATTTCGGCAATTCAGTTATAACAATCTATTATAAATATGAATCATTAGTTAGTTCAACATTAGTTTAACATCATTAAAAACTATATTGCCTTACGTAAATCAGTTAGGTTAAAGTTCTCTCTCATTCCCCTAGTACGTATTATCATCATGTCTTCATCATCATCGACCGATACTAAAAAAGGAAAATGGTCAAAAGAAGAAGATGAAATATTAAAAGCATATGTGGAAAACCATGGAACCAGAAATTGGAACGAGGTATCAAAAAATGCGGGGCTTATACGTTGCGGTAAAAGTTGTCGTCTAAGATGGTATAATCACCTACAACCAAATGTGAAAAAGGGTCCATTTAGTGAAGAAGAAAAAACAAAAGTTTTTGAGTTCTATAAAAAGTATGGTGAATTCAAATGGTCTAAGCTGGCTCAGGAGGTAATTTCTTATTCATGCTTTACTTCTTTTACTTTCTTTAATTTGAAATATTTATCTATCCTTCTGCAATATTTACCACTTGTGTTATACCTTGTTGATCATGTCATTAATTTGTATTCGTTCTTTTTGTGTCAGTTACCGGGAAGAAGCGATAATGACATCAAGAACTTTTGGAATGCGAGAAAAAGAAAACTTGAAAAGCGTGGCTTGTCACCCTTCCCTGACAAGATGGAACCGGATGATGAGTTGAATAGTAGCCAACAAGTTGAGGATTCACAAGAAGATGAATTTAATATACCACAATTGAAATTTAGAAAATATCCATCAATTTTTGATGAGATAAATGAAAAACTTTTAGATGTCCCAAACATGTTCTACAATAATGTGGGAAGTACTTCAACATTGATTGATAGGTGAGTAGATTATGTAATTCCATTTTCTTTTATATGTTAAAATTGTTTATATGAGGTGTTAAATTTACAGTTACTTTCATCAATTTCTTTCAGGGGTAGCATTATTGGAACTTCTCATATATACCTATGGCTCCACCCCCACCATGTTCATACCTTCCACTTCCTTCACCTATGATGCTTGGTGACTATCCTCAAATTCCACCACCTATGGAGACTCAGTATCATGGTGACGATGCTAGGCGTGTGCATTTGTCTGAGACAAATTTCGTTGATGAAAAAGGGAAGAAGCCAATGTCGTTGGAGGACTTTATGGATCCAGATGTTGAAGCAAACCTTGATGAATTCATGGATCCGTGTCTTTTGATTGACTTCAGTTTATTTGACAAGGATGATAACAGTAACTTGCATGACAAGATATAAAAAGCTTATAGTGTTTGCAACAAAATTTTTCTGTTGTTTTTGTGTAAACGATGTTATTTGACAGATGTATTAAATTAATTCTACTTTATGCAATATGTCTCTATTACTCTTTTTGATTGAATATCAGAATGGAAGGTTATACACGTACGTACAAGGAGTGATAACTTGGTGAAGAACTACAACTAGAGTGAGGTTATCTCTTGAGTTAAGTGATAATCCAAAAGAAAAATAAATATGATTAATGTTTGGCTTTCAATAGTCTCAATAACTGAAATTCCAGTGTTTGTTTTGACAAAATCTAAGCTCACTATAGCTATTTTAAACCATTGTCTCTTTCTTTTACGGGTTATTTTAATCTTTACTTAGTATTATATTGAACTAAAACTCTCACCTCCTTGCTTAAAACTCTATTTCTAACCTCCATGTCATCAAAATGGTTTCTATTAGCGTACATTCTAAAGTCATTTCCAAGCTTCTGATTTAAGAATGTTACTATTGAAGAAAATGTGAATGGTGAAATGGTCTAAATCAGTTGACAAGTCATGTGATTTATACATTTGTACATTATAGTTAAAGTCATCTCCAAGCTTCTGATATTTAAGAATGTTGCCCCACATGTATGAATTTGTACATAATTGAGTTCAACAAATGTATAATTTTCAAGCTTTATTTAACTAGGACTAGGATGAATCTTAAACAAATACTGATAACTAAATGCAACCATTCAAACTCAACTTCATCGACAACGAATTGAATCGTATGTTATTTACATTGTTTGGTGTTTAATATGTATATTTATTAAAATCAATGCAGAGCAATTTGGTAGCATCAGCTATAGGACTAAGTTTGAGATTCTGAAATCATATTCTATGTGAAACTAATTGTCTAAACTACCATTTTTGTTGTTGAACCTTTCAGGCAGGCGTTATACATATTTGTATTATAGAGCTCTTGTCATATTAAGATTTAGGCAAGTGTTAGATTGTTTTTATTTTATTTTTAAGAAGTCAAACTAGTCTAGCGAAATTGACTGTGGAGAGAATCAAACTTGAGACTTTGAGAGGAGAATACTCCAAAGTCCCAAGTCGATTCAAGTGGGCTGCGGGTGCTAGATTGTTGCATGTCAAAATTAAATAGTTTTTCTCAAGCATGCAATCAAGAGAGTCTAGTCTATCCTAAAACATAGACCTATAAAACCAACCCATCAAGATTTTGTCAAAATTGATGGATCCAACTCTAAAGTGAACAACTCATTTTAGAGTGTAAAATGAGTAATACATACCGTTAATTTAAAAATTAAAGGTAGATATTGTAAATACATTATAACAAATCATGAATTAGTTACAATAACAACCATTGATTTTCTCATTTTACACTTTACTGACTTTAGAGGATTCAAATCCAAAATTGATAACTATATATATATATATATATATGGGTTTGCTAGGATACACCCACTAGTTTTTATTAAGGTGTGTTTTAGCAAAGATATAACTAAAAAGTTGTTAAATACACCTTAAGGCAACACTCCTTATAAAAAATAAGTGGGTGTATGTTAGCAACACACACACACGCACCCACACGCACCCACACGCGTGCGCGCGCACACACACAGATATTTGGCAAGTGTACCAAATTCAATCGAAGTAATAAATAAATTTGTATCCACGAGGACTGTATTTAACTTCTACTTAGCAATTTCATTATTAAAAAGGATGTAATAAATTATATTGATGCCCGAGGCAGTTGAGTTGTTTTGTAACATAAACTGATTAAAAGCAAAATAAAGATTGGTTTTAGAAAATTGAGAGAAATATGGTTAAGTCCTTCGAATCTTCCGAAGCTCCCCTATGGTAGTTTGCACTCCTAATTCATTCAATGTTTATTTAGTTTCACGACAGATTAACATAGTAATTCTACACAATCTCTTGACCTAGAATTCTCCCCGCAAGTGACAACCCATTAATCTCTTAAGTGAATTCGAAACCGTTGGAGGTATTAAAAGAACGTTCATCCCTATGTCATAACCTAATAATGATTTATCTCTAACTTGATTACTTAGGTTAAACCTATTACCTAGTTCAGAGTTAAAAGTCAGGGTTAGTGTTAATTAAATAGCGGATGGGAGGGATTTTAAAAGAAAATTACATTTTGACCCTTAAAATCCCATGCCACTAATTTTTTTGTTCCGGAAAATATATCACATTTTTTTCGTCCTTGAAAAAAACTTCTTTATGGCCAACTTATTTTGTAGTAAATAGTATATGTCGTGGGACAATAGCGGTTTGTCCAAATTTCGCTGCCATATAATGGTATAACGTCACTTATAGCTGTTATTTAACAACATTGGCTTCTTTTATGTGTTTTAGAGTAACCTTGGATAAAGTTTTCAAATAAGTATTTGTTGAATCAGAAATTTTGTATGAGAGATTTCCAGATTCTTACATTAGTTGAAATCAAGATCTGCTTCCTTCCCAACCTTTTCAATTTGCTACTTGTCTAATTTTATGGTTCCTATAAACATTTAAGCTTCTCATCTTAAATGAAAATAAGCATGAAGTTAATGCAAACTTGGCTATTATTTTCAAAAGAATAACTTGATATCTTGATTTTGTATGTTTATGCATATGGTGAACAAATTACTGAGAGATAATACTGATTATTATAATGTTGAAGACTCTGCAATCATTCTAATATAAATCATGGATCGGCAAGTCATGGTGGAATCGTGAATACAACTTTATTTTTATGGATCGCCAATATTGAAAAATCCAAAATATAAAAACCAAACATGAAGCTCAAATCAAAATATCGAAGAGAAAAAGGTACCAACATGTTTGTGAACCTCATATTGGTCCTCTTCACGTGTACATTTAGGTGTCTACCTATGCTTTCTACCTTGAATTTGTCAAAAATGGAACAATAACAAACAAGGGCAACAAAGGAGAAAACCTATGAAGCGCAGACACTCCTCAGATTAGGTGTGTCCCAGTGTTGGACACGTGTCAGTGACAGACACTGACACATAATTTCACTAAATTATGTGATTTTCTCCCTGTAAGCGTCTGTGTCGTGTCCAGTGTCCGTCTGTATCCACGCATCATAGGAGACAACAATAAACAAATGGGGCATCTTCAAACAAAGATAAACATGCAATGGGAATTGAATAAGAATAAACACATGAACAGACAAGGATTAAGAAAGAAAGTGATCAATCAAAAGAAACTATGATCATAAATTCATTCATGATCTCTTAAAATCATAACCTTTCATTTCAGAACAACATAAAAACATGAAAGGTGAATCAAACTCAGAGAGAATAACAAAAATTGCAAGAAAGAAAAAGGAAATTACGAATTGAAAATCAAAAGGGGTAAAAAATCGCACCTTCGGAGATGTCGTAACTCAGCTTGAAGGGTTCACCAGTGAAAGTGAAAGTGACACAAAAAATGACCTAATTTTTTTTTATTAAAAGACAAAATACTCTTTTGATTTTTAAGTTAAATAAAAATATCGGATTATTCTTTAAAGTTTTGTAAGTTTCCCATAGATTTTTATTACCCTTTTAAAGACGTTATTGAAACATAAAAACTTTGAATAGATGCATTAAATTTATAAGTTAAAGAACTTATTTGAAATTTAAATGATTTGAAACTTCGAAAAATTTAAAAGAATTTATTTAAAATTTAAACATGATATTTTTGTCAAACTTAAAGTATCAAAAGGAGCGTTTTGTCTTTATTGAAAATAAAATGCATTCATCTATAACATTGACGATACCAAACCCATTGATTAGATTTGCACTAAAACGATGCTGATTGACAATCTCCCCTTGTCATTTTGTGATTTTTATGGAGTTTTTGTCCCATGATATTTTGAAGGCACTGGAGTTGAATCATTGGAAGCCAGTGAGCATATCTCGCAAGGGGCCGACTTCATCCCATTTATTTTTTGCAGATGATGTTCTTTTGTTTACCAAGGCTACGAGATCTCAAGCTATTATGATGGAAGGGATTTTGACAAATTTTGCAAATGTCTCGGGATTGAAAGTCAATATATCAAAATCGAGAGCTTTCTTCTTAGCTACCACCATAAGAAATACGATTTAATCAATGGTTGCAACAATTGGAATTCGGCAAACCTTTTCGCTGGAAAAGTATCTTGGCTTCCCTATGGTTCATGGGTGGTTAACTAAAAGTGACTATGAGTTTTAATTGATAAAATTCAAAGGAGATTAGCCTCATGGAAAAACAAGATATTTAATAAGGCAAGTAGATTGGCTCTATTTCAGTCGGTGTTGACCTCAATTTCTAGCTATTACATGCAGATTGCTTGGGCACCCTATTATATTTGTGAGCACATAGATAAGTATGCGCGCATTTTTGTGTGGAAGGGAAACAAGGATAAAGGTGTCCATCTTGTTGGATGCGATAAGATCACTAGGCAACGAAGAATTGGTGGTTTGGGTATTCGAAGGGCTCGTGAATAATATATGGTTATGCTGGAAAAGCTGGTTTGGGATATTCATTGTAACTCAGATAAGTCATGGGTCTCTCTGCTTCGACACAAGTATGTTGGTGATAAGTTATTTCCTGATATGCCCATGACCCAAGGTTTCACTATGTGGAAATCTATTATGAAAGCAAAGGCAACGCTTCGAAATGGGTTCAACTATAGACTAAGAGATGAGTCTTCTTCCTTTTGGTATGCACCATGGACTAAGTTTTGGAAGCTGTGTGAACAAGTTTTATATGTTGATATTCATGATGTCCACTTGACAATAACTGTTGTGATTCAGGATGATACTTGGGTGTTGGGTCGTTTATATACTGAACTTCCTTCTCCTGTAGTCGAGGCTATTTGTGGCACCCTAGTGTGTTTGAATGGTTGAATTCAGGATGGTATTTATTCGGTGAAAGCTGAGTATAAGTGGTTTCTAAAGGGGGAACACAAGCGAGGATGAGGTCGGATCGTGGAAGTGGATTTGGCGTTTAGCTGCTCCTGAAAAGATTAAATTTCTATATTGGACGGTTTGCCATGATGTTGTTCCTACGAGGTCGTTGCTGCACAACAAAGGTATGTTAGACACTAATAACTGTTTGAGGTGTCTCAATAGTGGCGAAAGTATCATGCACTCTTTTAGGGATTGGCCGTTTGTTAACATCTTTGGCTTGCTCTTGGATTTGACAACATTAACTTCTATTTGGAGAATTATATGGTCACCTAGCCCAGACAAGGCACGTTTAACGCAAATAATCATTTATTCTCTGCTACTTTTTGGTGGATTTGGTGGGCACAAAACTCACTTTGTATGGACAATGAGATAATTCTTATTTTCTCCTTGAAGGTAAAAAAAATCTACAATTTGGCATCCCTTCTTCGTTCTGTTTTCTCTCCGGTTTTATCCACGAATATATGAGGTCGCTATGTGACTTGGCATCAAGAGGAGAGTATGGTCGTTGTCTTGAATGTTTATAGCAGCACTTTTGTAAATCATGGAATATCTTGTTTTGGTGGCGTTCTTTGTAGGAATGATGGCAATTGGCTATATTAGTTTGCTGGAAATATTAGTCTTTCCACAATCATACATATAGAGTTGTTAGCTCTGTATCATGGCATGTATCATGGCTTGAAAGCAGCCTGGGAAAGAGGATATATGGACGTGATTTGCTATTCTGACTCGACTCTGGCTGTTCAGTTAGTTTCAACCATGGTGCAATATTTGTTGCAAAGGAGCTAGAGCGTCCAGTTAAAGCATTATGTGAGGGACGAATTCGCCTGCTGATTTCATGGCTAAACTAGGAGCTGGAAGTTCTGAGATTTGTCGTGGTTTTTGAAACCACCACATAAAGATGTATTGTAGAGACTAGTTTTTTAGCTGACTTTTATTTCTTTTCTTTTTGTTAGCCTCTTTCAAAACAAAAAAAAATAGATCCCCTCTCACACGATGACCCTCCATTAAGAAAGTAAAATGTCACAAATAATTCAATAAACATGTAAAAAATAACTAATAAATAAAATCGAATCAAATAATATTTTTTTCTTTTTTTCCTTTTTTTTTTCCTTTCCTTTTTCTGAAAAAAATAAAATAATAATAATAAGAATATTGGAGAGTGTGGTGTGTATGATTTAGGGTTTGAGATTATGCATCATATAAATACCAATAATTGAAGCCCAAAACTCTCTCTCAACTCTCAACACTCGACACACTCTTTTCTTCTTCACTCTCCGCCAACCGATTCATCGCAAACCCTAATGGCTGTTACCTTCTCAGATCTTCACACAGAAGAGGGTCTCAAATCCCTCAATGAATTCCTCTCTGGAAAAAAATATATTTCTGGGTAACCCTAAAATCCTCTCAATTTCCACTTTTTTCATTGTTTCAAATTATAAAAATCGTTTTTTTTATTGTTTCTGAGATTTGGGTTTTTCAAATTCTATGTTGGGTTGTTCAAATTCCTTCTATTTTAATGTTTGAGTTGAAAATATCATGTTTTTACTGTTTCTGAGATCTGGGTTATTGAAATTCAGAGATCAATTGACAAAGGATGATATCAAAGTGTATGGATATGTTTCGGAGAAACCCAGTGATGCTTTTCCCAATGTTGCTGGTTGGTACGATGTTGTCTCTTCACAACTTGCTGCAAGGTATGTTCTGTTCTCTTCAATTTTATTCCTCAATTATTGATTTCTATATTGAAATATGAATTTGGTTTTGTTTGATTTGATTATTATTTGCTAATTTTTAAACTTTTTTTTATTGATTTTTATTTTGTATGATTAGTTTTCCTGGAAAAGCTCAAGGTGTGAAATTCAGTGGAAGTGCTCCAGCTGCAGGAGCACCTGCTAAAGCTGTATGTATCTCCCTCAATTTTAATTTTTCGTGTTACTTCATATTTTCATTATTTCTGTTATGTGTTGTAGAGTTGTATGGTTTATCTATTTGATGTTTTTCTTAGTGTAACATTGGATACATTTTTCTGTTATATACTGTGAAATCAGAAAATTTGAATTATCTTACAATGATTTTGAAATTTTTATAACTTCTAACATAATTTGAAATCGGGATATGTTGGCTAATACAGACCTAGACATCTTGATTTTGTGACAATAACGATATGTTTGTGTATATAATGTACTGTTACTGAACGATTATTATTAATTAGTAGAATGATGTTGAAGAATCTGCAAACATTCTAGAATTGGACTACATAAAATCTTTGACTTTATATAGTTATTAAGTTATTGTCAATTGTAAATATGATTAAAAAATGTTAAGCAGTCAAGCCATGCCCAAAAGTGAAAAACAGTAATTGTGATTGCTAACTCTCTAGTGTTTTGTATTCTCCTTTGTCATATTTTGAGTCTTTGATTTTATTTATTGGTCTAATAATTAATCTGGTAATTAGTGGTTGTTTTGAATTTAGCATGCCTAGAAGACATTTTGTAATTTTCATTATCAATACAAGTATACAACAAAGAAATAAATAATCTGTAATAAAACGGACTGTACTTCTCGTCTTTCATATTATTGTATTTGAAACATTATTGCCAAAGTACTCTATTTTTATTTGAGAAGTGAAGTCAGTTTGTTTCAAACATTTCCAACAATTGTTTATTTGTGAAATTTTTATTAACCAAGATAGCAACATGGAAGGTTTTTTAGAGTAGTATTAAGGACAACTAGTACTGTAGAGCTCCTTTCATAATGAGATCCAGGCACGTGTTCAATCATTGCATGTCTATTATAGGCATCCTTTTATCTTGTTTTTTGTATTTTTGACGCTTAAGTTGTATAATACTGTAGTTTACTTTTGACATGACATACTATAAGGATGGAATATAACTGATCTTGTGTTAGTTGTACCTGATAGAGTTGTTTGCCAAGTGACATAGTTGTTAGCTAAGTTTGTAACTATGGAGGGATGGTGCTTTTTTCTTAAAGAATAAACACTTCTGAAATTTTTGACTTTATATTATACAAATGCCCAAGTTGTTGTGAAGTTTAAGTTAATTGTTACAGTTGTATTGAAGTCACTGAAGGAACTACTAACTAATTTGATCATTGGAATTTATTTTTGTCAGGCTGCACCTGCTGCTGAAGATGATGATGATCTTGACCTCTTTGGTGATGAAACAGAGGAGGATAAGAAGGCAGCAGAGGAAAGGGAGGCATCTAAAAAGCCCGCAAAGAAGAAAGAGAGTAAGCTCTCTTTTTAGTCATTTATCGTGGCTTGTGACCAACTCAAAGACTACTTTAAATCTATTATCTTGCTTGAACTGTTTGAAACTTATTAAGGGATATTTTTACAGGTGGCAAGTCTTCCATTCTGCTTGATGTTAAGCCGTGGGATGATGAGACAGACATGAAGAAGCTGGAAGAGGCTGTTCGCAGCGTTGAAATTCCTGGTTTAACCTGGGGAGCATGTATGTTAAAACTTGAAATTGCTTCAATCTTTCTCACCCATATATGTAATCTACCTTCTATAAAAAATTAATTACTATGTGACTAAAATGGTTTGTTGCAATTGTTACAGCCAAGCTGGTTGCTGTTGGATACGGAATCAAGAAGCTGCAGATCATGTTGACCATTATCGATGACCTCGTATCTGTGGACGACCTCATTGAAGAAAGACTCACAGTTGAGCCAATTAACGAGTATGTCCAGAGCTGTGACATTGTCGCATTCAACAAAATTTGAGCTTGAGTTTTTGGCCATTTTCAAGCGGCTGATTAGGCTGTTATTTGCGGATAGTTCCCTCCCTTCTCCTCCACTCTTTTGTTTCTTTCATGTTTGGTGTGTTTCAGTGGTGGTTTTGTTACAAGAATTGTATGGTGTGAGTGAAGAGAGATGGAGATATTTTATGGTCTAACTTAATGTTATTCATGTCAAAAACCATGCACATTTGTGGGATTAGCATCACTGAACCATATGCATCTATTTAATTTTTGATAAGTTTCACTAGAAGAATCCTTTGTTGAATCTATACACAATATGAAGTCTGCTGGTTTGCATTGAATTGTTGCAGTAGTCAATCACTTTATGCCCGTTTTCATGTCATGCCAATTTTGTTATGTTGTTGAGTTCATGTTAATTTTTTCCTGTGATTTTCATAATTCAGTGGCACAATCAGAACATCGGCGTTTTGTATTCATTTTGTTGCCAACTCTACTTCAAAACCATTGACATGGTTTTCTCCAAAAAGTATGTGCTAGTATACTGCTATAATTTTGGTAGAGTAATGAAATACTTCGAGTCAAATTGAATTAAACTATACAACTAATGAATGAATGATTCACCAACATATGAATGAGCAAAGGAAGTGTTCTCTTATCTCTTGAGAACGAATTTGTAAACCCAAGAAAATTCATTGGAAAACAACCATACTTGGCATGCATGATTTGTTCATGTAAGCATTATTTAGAGTTATGAGATTTTTGAAGCCAAGGTCACACCTAGTTTTTCCCGTTGGTTGCTAATAGAAGCAGGAACCATTGTTTGCATGATATATCCCGAGATGCAATCAAGAGAAGATTGAGCCAAAGTAACTCCATCTGCAATGGAAAGAGAAAAGAGAATAGGCTTTCCAGTTAGTAATTTTTCCTTCAATGTTAAGAATGAAGGAATAAAATAGGAGCTCCAAGATAGCCGCCAAGGTTACATGTCTGCTCCATTCTCAACACTTACTAGCCATATCATTTTGCAGGTTCTTCGTAAAGAACACTTCAGATTCATATATCAAGTTTTTTTTATCATAGGAGCTTGTTCTAAGGAAGGAAGCATAGGCAATAAATACAGGATCATCTGCAAAACAAATATGAGATAACTTGAGACCCGTGCGATTACCAATTTGTGATGGTTTCCATGTTCCATACTCTACCATGTCCTTGATTTTGTGACTAAATCTTTCAATCGTAAGGACAAAAAGATATGGAGATAAAGAATCCCCTGCCTAAGACCTTTGGAAGGTTTGAAAATTTCAGTTCGAGCTCCATTCTAATTAATGCACATAGATTCCATCCCATGTCTAACCAAGAGTTTGATATTATTATGAATATGTAGTTTTCCATGGAGTCCAAAATGAAATTCCAATCAATCCGAACATAAGCTTCTTCAAGATCAATCTTTAGAGTCGGAAATGCTTTTCTTATTGCGTTAATACATATAAGTTATCAACATTAATTTTTATAAAATTTAAATTTTGATTTAAAATTATAGATAAAGATATTTTACGTTGTCATGTTGAAACAAATTATATTTATCTTTTTAAATGACACAAACAATATAACAAATATAATATAAAATTTTATCTTTTCTTTATTGACACAGACAATATAACATACTATAACAATATTCTTATAGGAAAATTTGATTAAGAGTATAACTAAAAATGAAAAAATCATCCACAAACCATATATTTCATTTATATATAGCGTTTAGACGGGCACAATTTGTCCTGTCTTCTTATAACACCAATGTGTATAATTTACAAACAATAGTTTTTATCAAATTTTGATTGAAATATAGGTATAAATAATATATATTTTACACTTTCATATTGTAACAATCTATACTTATCTTTTTCAATGATACTAACAATATAACAAAAATAATATTTTTTTAAAAAATATATAGTAATAAATAGAATATAAAATCTTATCTTTTTGACTGATACCAACAAAATAACATCCTTATAGTCAAATTTGCTTAAGAGTATAATTGGAAAAGACAAAAAAACTAGTTTAAAAACAACGTATTTTCTTTATATATGGTATTTGGTTATAACTTCGTTTTTTTCATCTAAAACAAAAATAATTTTTTTAAAGAAAGTTTTTGCTTTTATTAATGTACTTATAAAAAAATATATTAAACTTTTGCTGTTTAGACTATTTTTGTTTGCACCATTAATATTAAACTTCTATTGTAATGATTAATTAATTTGAAATTCACATGGTGTGATTTCGGTTTACAGAATAAATAAATTAATTTGCACCGTAAACTGCAACAATTCCGTTGTAGCACAATGGAATGTTTCCTCAAATGCCAAGTTGAACTAGATAACCGGGTTCGACTCTCAGCTATGCTTACGAGGACAAGTGATGTTATTCGTTTAGCTGTAAGTACTTATGCCTAAATAAACTAGTCTTTTAGTCGCTTTTTTTATAGGATGAAAAAAAATAAAAAACGCTAAAACATTGTTTTAGTCTCCTATTTTAAAATTGGATATTTTCTCCTATTTTACAATTTTAATAAATTTTCATCTCACTAAGTTTGTCATGTCATTAAAGACGAAACCAAATCAAAAAGAAAATTTCAAAATTTAGTGGGAACTTCAAAAGTTATAAAATTGGAGGATCAAAGACTCAATTTTTGAAATGGAGTGGTGGTGGAGGGACTAAAACGTTAATCTAAACATAATACGAAGATCAAAAGTGCTATTAATTCTTTGTTTTTAGTTTAGTGATAATTCAAAATAATCTAACACACACACACAATAGATATGTGTGTAAGATATTAGTTCAGATTGTAATTTTTGTCCCCCTATTTTCATTTACTCACGGAATTGATGTCTCATTTTAAAATCATCCAGTTTTGGCCCCTCTTTTAGAATTTTAAACTTTAAAATGGTGATATATCATATTTAAATTGATGCTTTTGGAATTTTTACGGTAATTTCATGGTTGTTGATCATTCCGCATCATTGGGTTGTATAACACGTCATTTAAAATACTTCGCAACATCATTTTTAATTAAAAATAAAGGAAATAAAGTACAAAAGTTAGGTGATTTTAAAAAGGAGGGATCAATTTCGTGAGTGAAATTAGAGGTTTTAAAATTGTAATTAAGCCAATATATTATTAAGGTAAAATGTCTTAAAAAATTCTCATAATATATTTTAAAATTTCTTAGGAGGTGTCATCTTATCTCTTGGAAACAAATTTGCAAACCCAAGAAAGAGAGGTACTCATCCGACCACAACCATACTTGACACGCATGATTTGGACCTATAATTTGTTCAATTGTTCTTGTCCGCCACCAACTACCATTCTAATTTATACATACAAGCAATGTAGTGAATGAATGATTCACTAACATGAAGAAAAGAGGTTAAATAGAAGACTTTGTGTTTCAATCTTTACCCTTCAATTAAAATTTGATCACCTTTCACTTGATGTTTGAGAGAGTAAGATGCACATAATTAGAGTTAGAGAAGAAAAGGGGTTTTTGTAAAATGTATATAAACAAGAATATTTTTAGTATTATGATTATATTTTAAAGAGAATTTCAGGAGTAACTTATTTTGAAATTCAAAAATTTTAATTTTAATGAAATTATCAACTATTTACATTAAGTTATTTAATTTAGAAAATTATTGTTTTTTTTATTTTACAAATTGTTTGTTTAGTTTAATTGATTTGATTAAACTGTCAAAGAATAATACTAATGCTTTTTGATAAAAGTGATATCATCTATTAGATGATTGTATTAACCAATTTTTTAATGGGCTAATTGTTAAAAGGCTTAAAGGTATGTCTAGTCCTTGCAAATAGGCGTCATTTAAAATTTCGTTCCTTAACCCACTCAATGACTGCCACGTCATCAAATTTCGTCCCTTAACCCACTTACGTGGCAGTCATTCAGTGGGTTAAGGGACGAAATTTTAAATGATTAAACTTTGCAAGG
>Ga0228711_1008012_pt1 | contig 15028 bp, 6 predicted proteins | sample MedpolnodulmetaG_2_FD_177996 | JGI IMG/M metagenome (GOLD analysis project Ga0228711, IMG submission 177996) | Root nodule microbial communities from Medicago polymorpha collected in Santa Monica, California, United States - brown nodules | ecosystem: Host-associated > Plants > Roots > Nodule...
ATATATATAATGATATATATATATATATATATATATATATATATATATATATATATAGGTAGGGATAAATATTTGTAAGATAAAGCAATCATAATTATAGATGGTGAAATATTTTTAAATTTTAGGTATAAAGATGTTATTTTTGTATTTTTTTTACAGAATGTTATGCAATTTATTTTATTTTAGGCTTAACTAATGATTTGATCCCTTAAGTTATTTATTGATTACATTTTGGTCCAATAAGTTATTAACGTTACAATTTGCTCCCTTAAGCTAGTATTTGTTAGCCAAATAAATCCTCACCGTCAGTCTTTTGCCAAAATGTTAAATAGGTACATGTGAACGGTGAGGTGACAACTTGCAATGTGTATCCACCTTAGACATTGGCTTAACGGTGGGGATGTATTCGGTTGACGGAAGATGACTTAAAGAGACCAAATTGTAACGTTAATAACTTATGAGACTAAAATGTAACCAACAAATAACTTAAGGGACAAAATCATTGATTAAGCCTTTATTTTTATAAAACTTTATAGATGGATAAATATTTTTATAAAAATTTTATAAAACTTTTAGTCAATATATATTTTTAGATATATCCGTTAATATAACCTTAATTATAAATTTTAAGATGTTATCAAAGTCTATTCAAATATTTGCCCGGTCACCTATTATAAGTGTACGAGATGGTTCTAGATGTGGGTATAGAAAAGACGTGTTGAAAAGTTTCACATTAAATAAGATAAGATATGAGTCTTGCTAACCCGTGCTCTCAAAACAATGGTTAAGTAATCTATAAATAGAAATTTTATCTTGAAAATATAAAATGTTATATACTTCAAAATATGTTTATAAGAGATAAACATTCTTTACTCACTATCATTACTTGAAAGAAACTATTGATTTGGGTGCTTACAAGTTCCAAGAGTTTATTTCAACCCCAACCCAAACCGCAAGGTATGTTGTTGTGTCAATTATTTATTTATTTGTTTATTTATTTTATTTAATATATCAAAGTTGTCAATTAGTTGGTTTCACAATTTGTATATATATAAAAAAAAATATCATCATAGAAATTGTGATTCCATGAAATAGATAGCTGAACATAACATCCGACATAACATGAAAATATTCTTTACCATAGTTTCGATAGATTGCATGATTTGAGGGAATTAAAATGTACAACACATTATATGGACCCAATTGTTGCTACCAAACAAGCAAACAACTCATTATAAGCATGATCACACAATATGCTTCATGTTGAGATGTGAAGCTTTCACACACATTATTTCATGTCACCTCCATATTTATTTATCCAATTATTTTCCACTTATTACCTAGCTACATGCAATATTCATATAGTTCCTTTGCCCTATGCTATGAAGGATCTATGAGTACTTTTGATCAGCTTTTTTCTGTTTATAATATTGTCCCACAATCCTAATTTAAAAGAGGAGTGTTATTTGAACAATCAATTTGATGACAACTTATTTGACAACCATAATTTACAAAGAAAAAGTAGTACTGACACGAAAATCATAACAATAGAAAAATAAAATAAAAAATAATGTAAGTATAAAAGAAAAAGTTATCACAAAAGTTATCACCAAATGAATGTTCTAATATCATTTGACAATTTAAAAAGTGTTTGGGTCAGTTAGATTTTGTGAAGGTAGATGTGGGTTCAGGTGTCATGTTGAAAGGATAGGGAATTTATTATATACTGTAACTAATTTGGTTTGTCATGCATATAGAAGACATCCTCGTTATGGACCAAAATTTGATGTTCAAGTTTTTAATTTATTTATTTAAAAAAGATTTGATATTCAAGTTATATAGTCCTCTTTAGGTGTTATGGATAATCTTATCATTCTTTTTGGTTCCAGTCTTCCAGATAATACTCCCAATTTATTGTGCGGTGGAGTAATTATAGAAACTTGACGGTGGTTTTAATATGGTACCAGTAATATTACTTTTTTATGCACATAAAACTTTTTTAACAAGGTTTATTTAATATTTGCAATATTGCACATGTTAAAGCAACTATAAAGAGCAACTATAAAGAGCAAATTTTTTTTAATCACTACCAAAAAAAGAGCAAGTTTTATTTAAAAAACAACATTATTTTTTTAACAATTAGTTTTTTAACAGTTAAATATATTTTTTCAAACAACTTTGTATAACTAACATGAAAAACTAATCAAGAGATGGACGATCACAACGACGGTGAAAAACGATGGGTTATGTGCGGTTGACGACTAGTGTTCTTTTTTAGTAGAAATGAAATAGAGTTTGAGTGATGAGATGACATAATGATAGGAGAAGGTGAATGAATTAACGAGTATTTTATCTTTGACTTTAATTTTGAGTTTCATCATGAGTGTGTGTGAGGAGGGATACTATTAATAAAATAGGGAGTGGGTTAGTATCGGTTTGGTTCATCAGTTATTTAGATATCAAAATCAAAAACCAAGAACCGAACCAAACTAGATTGATTTAGGTTGATTCGATTTGATTTTGAACCATATTAAACAAGATCGAATACTTTTTCGGTTTGGTTCAGTTTGGATTTTCGGTTTCATCGGTTTTGTCTGAACCACTTACACCACTAGTTATCGATCTCTCCTAAAACAAATTGTTATATACTCATTCTGTCTCAAATTACATGACGCTTTGACCATTGACCATTTCATATCTATTAAGAAATTGGTTAATTTTCTTAAGAAAGAGATATTATAAGTTGTTTTACAAAATTATCCTTATACGGAGGGAGTATCACTTATATCAATCCTATATATGTTGCGTAATAAATGAAACTCATCAATAATTAATGTTATATTAAATAGACTAACCGTCAATTTTATTTTTGAGTCTTGAACCGACAATTCTCATTGCTCGCACAAATTAAGCCGTAAAGTCTGAAAATGTCAAAACAAACTAATAAATATATAAATCAAGTAATATTATTTTTACTTTTCAATTTTTACAAATAGACTTCTTTGGATAACTAAATATATATAATATGGTAGCTTAATATTTAAAAAATGGAGAATTGAGAAATTAAATTTTAACACTAACGACTATTTCATAACTATATTCTATACTCGAAAAATTCAACTATGTGCCTTGAAAGTACGAAACCATAATCTTACCACTAAATTATACCAAAAGAAGAATAAAATTATAAAAATATACTTAATATACAAATATATCAATAGAAGAATAAAAATAGCCAAAGCTACACATGTGATGTCTAGACAACAAAATACATCTCAAATGCAACCGTAATTTGATTAAGAAAATGGCAGATGAACTAATTCTTAATCAACTTCGAAATGCATCTCAAAACAAAGCATTTTCCTAGTGAAAAATTCAAAGCATTTAATTGGTTGCTTTTGTTAGAAACCAATAAAAGAGAGATTACTTAAACTGAAACTAAATATTGTATTGATAGAATGGAAGAACATCAAAGTATAAAATGAGACTTATATTTTGACACTAGCTAGCTTGTAACTTTACACGTATTATATATGAATTAGATTCAATATTTAATATCTAATATGATATTATAGTTTATCGATTATGACAATCCATCATTTATATACATGCATCAAATCTAATAACGTTGAGTATGAGATGGTGTATTGAGAAAAATCTAAGTCCGACATAAAAATGATATATTTTCTGATAAAAGATTATAAATAGCAACTCCTCTTACTTTATAAACCGGTTTGGTAAGTAAATCCACTATTTGTAATAAAAAAAAACCAATATTTTTCAACACTAAGAATGGAAAAATATTTTGAAACATGTAAATCAATCAACAAAGAGGATTATATGTTAACTATGATAATGATGATAAAAATGAAGATAATTAATTAAATCATACCTTCTCTTTAGATTCCAGTAGCAAAGAACGTAGTATTGTGTTAATTTCTTCTGTTGGTCTGCTATGCCAACTTTCTTCTTTCATAGAGAACCTGAATTTGTGGGCACTCTTTTTTCTTGAGCCTCTTCTCTTATACAATTGAAATGGTCATTATTAATTAATACAAAAATACGAAAACAATACATGATACACGTAGATTCAGATCCATGTCGGTATATACATACGTGTAAAGTAACAAGCTAGTTAGTGTCAAAACTTTCCCACATTTTAAGGGCTTCCACTGTATACCATACAGTTTTATTTAATTAATATCATTTATTTTACTAGTTAGTTTATGAGTAACTATACTTATTTTCCTAGTTAGGTTAAATTATATATTGTTCATTTTTGAGAATTTGTTTTTTTTAAGAAACTACAATGGATTAAAATACTGAAAGCCTGGAGATTTCAGCATAAGGAGTGTCAAAACCCTAGTTGAAAGAGTCAATTATAAGAATGCCAAAACAGCCAAAACAGGAACAAAAAACTACTCTGTTACATAAATATTTCCAAACAAGGTAAAGGGTTTGAGAATTTGTTGTTTAGGGATTTTCAAATGGTTGCATGTTAGATTTTTAAAATCTATTCAGAAAAAGAATTTCAAGCAAAATATGGTGCCACCTTAAATATAGTACTATAATCACTCTACTATAGTATTGTGACCACTTAATACGGTGCTACCTTCATTTTAACCTTTAACTATCACTCTACTATAATATTGTGACCACTCAAATATGGGGCTACCTTCATTTTAACCTCTAACTTCTCCAAAATATGAATATGGTATTGCGACACTTAAATATATTGCAACCATCATTCTAACCTCTAAATTCTCCAAACTAACAAAGGAAATATACTTTTAAGATTATTCTTAATTTTAAAGGGACATTATACCTCAAATGAGATTATTATCTTAAAAAATACTATTTATTCCGAATGAACATGAATTCTCTAAGGGACTATGCTCTTAAGACTATTCTTAATTTTGAATGGACATAAAAAGGAGATGAATAGAAGAATAACTTATTAACACAAGGCCAAGGGGGAACGAAAGAAAACATCTTGATAACATCTCAATAACATCTCGATAGCTTAAAAGTCTTTTTTGGTGTGCTAAATAAACTATCTGAACTCTCTATTTATAGATAGAACTCACAACTATCCTATGATTAACTTTGAGAACAAGTAACTCACTTATTAGATCGAGTATCAAAATATTTCAGATCAAGTTCAAAAATATTTTTGGTGTTGGTTAAAACAACAAGCACTTCATCATGTTTAACAAAAAGATACATTTATATAGTCATTTTATCCTTGTTGTATTTATAGACAAAGGAACCTGAATCAATAATTTCGTCGGTAGACATGGTAGAAGAAAACTTCTTAAAATTGTTGTTGTTTTCTGGATTTGCAACTGCTATATTTTTTTTATTTCCTAAACCTATTTTGAAAAAGAATTTTCAACCACCAAATTTATTACTGGGTTAAGTAACAACCATGTCGCTCTATTTTAGACGTTTCGTGGTATTTTCCAAAATTCTACAAGCGGACTATATTCTACGCTGCCTCCAGGATAAAATAGCACATTTACAATTGTTTTGGAGACCTACTGCACTGTAGGATCCGTTCTAGATTTACATTTTTAATATGGTACTAATACCCCTCAAATTTAATATTGAAACCAATCAATTATGTTACTATGACCACATTACTATGGTATTGTGACTACTTAGATATGATGCTACCACCATTCTAACCTCTAACTTCTCCAAAAATGGTATTATGACCGTTTTACTATGATATTTTGACCACTCAAATATGGTGCTACCACCATTTTAACTTCTAACTTATCCAAAATATTGATATGGTATTATGACCACTCAAATATAGTGGAAATACCATTCTAACATCTAACTTCTCCAAAATATTAAAGGAAATATACTCTTAAGATCATACTTAACTCCAAGGGGACATAATACCTCAAAAGGGACTATGATCTCAAAAATACTCATTATTCCAAAGGGAGTTAAACTATTGAAGTGACTATGCTCTTAAGGCCATTCTTAATTTTAAAGGGACATTATATCTAGAAAGATACTATGGTCTTAAAAACACTCTTAAGTTTGAAGGGAAGAAAATATATAAATAGAAGAACAAATTGTTAGCACAAGCAAAAAAGAAGAAGGGAAGAAAAATGATTGATAACTCGGAAGCCTTTTTCGGTGTTCGAAATGAACTATGTGAGTAACTTTGGAATCAAGAAACTCACCTGATAGATTGAATAACAATATCTCAGATGGAGTAATAAAATATCTCATATCGAGTATCAAAATATTTCAGATCAACTACCAAAATATTTGGAAAAGTTAGGGGGTTAAAACTGCTATTAAGCCTAATAAAATTCAACTAGACTTTTCAATAAATGTTTTTAAAATTTCTAAAATAATAAGGACTATTTTTCAAAGTCACGCAAAATGTAGGGACCAAAAACATATTTAACCCTAAAATAATTGGGACCAACTAATTGTCACATCAACATTCCATTAGAGAATTAACAGCAGAGACTACTTTTGATAACGTTGATAAAATGTGAGGATTTTAAAAACATTTAATGAAATGTATGGACTATTATTAAGAGGGCGCAAAATGTAAGGACTAAAAACATATTTAACCCATAATTTTTTGTTGAAAAACCTAAAATTAGGGCTTTGGTGGCCTTACTCTTAGGCCCGGCCTGCATTTGAGGTTTGGGTGTTCCTTCCATACATTGTTGTATGTGTTAGAGAAGGTATTTCCCTTCTTGAGCTGCCCATGTAACTTACTTCTTAAGTCTCCTTCCAGGAGACACTCACAGTTTGGTTTATTTATGGGTAAATGAATGTTTTTCGTGATTTAATTTTTTAAATTGTTTAGGAAAAACACTGTGTTTCGCTGAAATTTTTTCTTTAGTATGATGTAGGTGAGGATCAGATCCTAAGATCTGATCGGTTTGTAAGCTACGAGCATTCAAAAAATGAATAATTGGAACATAAACCCCTATCCCTTGGACAACAATGAATGAGAGTTACAATTTGATAGGTTCGAAGGTTATTTTTTGCTCACGATTGTTACTAATCATTTTTTTAGAGGATTTAAAGTCCAATCTTTAACATTACATTTTGCTCAAGTTTGTTACTAATCTTTTTTTCAAAGGATTTAAAGTCTAATCTTTAACATTATTTTTTGTCCACGTTACTAATTTTTTTTAGAGTATTTAAAGTCCAATCTTTAACATTATTTTTTACTCACGTTGGTTACTAATATTTTTTTTTAGAGGATTTAAAGTCCAATCTTTAACATTATTTTTTGCTCACGTTTGTTACTAATCTTTTTTTTAGAGGATTTAAAGTTCAATCTTTAACAATAATTTTTGCTCATGTTTGTTACTAATCTTTTTTTAGTGGATTTAAAGTCCAACCTTTAACATTATTATTTGCTCACATTTGTTACTAATATTTTTTTGGAGGATTTAAAGTCATATCTTTATCATTTTTTTTGCTAACGTTTGTTACAATTGATCAAAGGTTAAGGAAGAGTAACTTATATTAATAAAATAATATAGAAATACTGTTTTTTATGGTAGGGATATTAAAATACTCGGCAATCTTTGTCGGTTGTATTGAGGGGAACAACACAGATGTACAACATAAAAACGGCTGATAAAAAAGTAACATGACTTTTTGTTTTGTGCTATTTTTTTGTGAGTTTGTTTTGTGGTTAACGGAGGTAAAAGAGGGTTAACAGGGACGATTAGTGACATGAATTAGTAATCCACGTGTTATTTTATAATTGGTTAACAGTAAGAACAGTTCATAAGGAACTGTGCGTAAGTTTTCTCCTTAAATTAAATTTATTCTTATTTATTTGTTACATGTGTTATTTGTATTTTAAAATTAAGGGTAGTTTTCTTTATACATGATATTGTTTGATTTTGTTTCTTGTTTTCTTGAGTATTTTCAAATTTTTAAGCATTTTTAAAACATAAAATTCAATTGTGCTTCAGTTCATTAGCAGCTTCATAAGAAACTCGGTTTTCTATTTGAATTTATTTAATCTATTTTACGTTAGATTTTATGATGTCTACATTGACATGTAGATATTCTCGATCTTATAAGTTGACAAAAGTAATTATATGTCATGTTTCTAGGCTAACCAATTTCTCATTCCTTATGGGCCGATATTTATATCACTGGATGGAGATGTAAGTGAACACAAAGTTAAAGATGATCTCACAAAAATCATCACTATTCTAACAACGTGAATCGATAAAGTAATAGGTATGTCATCAATACCAAATCCTCAACCTTATTTGTATTAATTTTTCGTTATATATATTGATGTGCATATCATAGTTGTTATTCTATAGAATATCACAATTGCTTGACGAATCCCTCTAAGGTGCTTTGGTTCCCTTTGAAATGAAATTTTTTTTAGATTTGTTTGATCTTATGGATTTCAAAGAAGGGATTTTTTTTCAAATTCATTACATATGGAATGGTTACCACAAAAAATTTCATTGTTAAAAAACTATCTTTAAAACTATTAGAGTCTGGTAATGAAAATGATTGCGAGATTGTGGTAACTTGTGTTGATTTTTCTACCCAAGACGGTGTTAAGCATTTGGCGATAGATTTTTGTGATCTTTATAGGAGTGATGTAATATCCCGCTAAATTCTCGTTAGACTGCGGAATCAGTTAGACGCATCAAGAAGGAAATATTTATCAAGGGTTAATTAACAGAGAATATTTAATTGTGCAGTATTAGTTAACTGAGAACGAATGAGAGTTGTAACGAATTTTAGTTAAGAAGGGAAGTTTGGTAATTAAGCGAGGTGGTTATATATAGCAGTTAATATCCCGCTTACAAGTTTAATGGTGTTTTGACACTTACTTCCTCCGTCCCAAATTATAAGAAGAAAAAAAACTCATTTTCTTTATCTTAAATTATAAGCAAAAAAGACCAACTTTTATCATATTTATATTGTTTTAAAAAATTATCTTTTCTGAAGGAAAATTAAATGCAAGGTGCATTTAATTTGCTCCCTCTTTCATTTTTTCAATAATCAATAAAAATTGTTTTTACGAAGGGTATTTTGGTAGTTTCCATTGGGGGTATATAACAGGGAATGCCCTCATTTTTCCTTCATTTCCTCTACGTCTGTCTCTCTCTCACTTCAGAAATCTTTCTCCTCCCATTCTCTTCCCTCTCCATCGAACCATCCCTTATCTTCATTTTTTACTAAGTTCTCCAACATGCAAGCTTATTATTGCCATTCCCATGTGATCTAAACACATAATCAAGCTTGGAATCTATTCTCCTTCATCTCTCTATCTCTGTTGCAGCTCCAACCTCAAGTCTTGGAAGTTTTAAACTCTAGGTTTGTGATAGGGAATCAAGGAACAAGGTTTGTTGTTTGGGTGCAGAAGCTTGTAAAGATTTCAGATTTATCATTGTGAGTTCCCTTAGATTAGAAATCTCACCTTAGGTAATTTGACTTATGACTGACCTTATGACCTGAGGTAAGAAGCTTGTATAGAAGTTGGAACTGGGTTAAGATGAAAAGATTGTAGTATTTGGAAGGATGTGCTTAAGATGTTATCTTAGTGGCTAAAGAGCTGATTACTCATGTTTGGTTGAATGGGTTGAACCTTGGATTGATAAGAACATTAGAGTTGTTGTAGTTGCTGTTGAAGAAACAAGATAAGTAGAAACCATGACAGAAGTTTAAAGCTAGGAATAAGCTGTTTTTGGACGAAGTTTGGTGAAACCCGTATTTGGGACAGGGTGTTGGATTTTTTATGTTAATAGTAATTTATTTTAAAGTTAATTACTATATAATTATTATATTTATTAATTATTATATCAATTATTTTTTCCCATGACTTAGTCATATAGGCACGTTTTTCTGCTCCCATTCTATGCTTTGTGCACGCCTCAGTCAATAATCGATAAGTTTTATATTCTCTATTTAATTTGATGAAGAGTCATATTTATTTGTGTTGATGTTTTTCTTTGATTTTTATACTTTATAATAATTCTATGTCTAATATTTTTTACACAGGGCTCCACTAAAATGGTAAGAACTCTCTCTCTCTGTTACTCCGAATCAAGTGGTTGTTGTTGCTATGGATAACTAACGAAATTTTGGACGTTATGGTACTAGTTTCACGAATTTTGGTCCGGTATTGAAGTCTGTAGATGATTTTGAAGTTTGAGGGCTGATGTAGGTGTTGTGCTGAACCAAGAATTTAAGAAGGTTTGATGGCTGAAGCATCCAAAAGCACTTATTGGAAATCGAGGGCTGAGGCAAGAGTTGATCCTTGTGCTGTTTTCAAAGTGGCTAGGATCACTTAGGTGAGTTCCTTTTAGAATTAGTACTCACCTTGGGTCTAGAATGTGAAATTGTGTGAGATAACAATTGAATTAGACTATATATATGTCCTAGTGTTCCTTTTGATGTTAATGTGCGTGTTCATACGTAGAAACTAATGTTGGAGGATATGTCTTAAGGCAAAACAATTATGCAGGTTGCTAGTTTTTCTTTAAAACCAATTACTTACCATGTGAAATTGGCTGCAATGACATGAATACCATGTAAAATTGGCTACTGTGTGGCTAGAAACTTAAAATACATGTTTTCTAATTATGTAACAAAAAATGCTATATTATCCTCCAACATAGGTACTAGCGTATGAATGCTACATTGACATGAGAGATATATTAAGAATGATTTATTTATGAATAATAACTATTTGGGTAGGTTACTGACCCGGAAAATAATTTATGCAAAGACGGGATTACTACGTCTTTATTATGAGTTTCAATTACTTAAAATATGATTTAAGTCTTGTCTTTCGCTGTCCACGCTAGTGGGACACAGAAGATTCACGTTAGTGGGATGGGATACTTTCCGTAAGGATGGTCTGCACGACAACAAGATAAAATATGATTAAGTTGTGTCTTACGTTGTCCACGCTAGTGGGACACGGAAGGTTCACACTAGGTTAACGCACATGCTAAATATTCTAGATAAATTTAGTATGAGTGATACAAGTGATGAGGGATTTGGATTTCCAACAAAGGTTAGTGAACATAAAACCCTAAAATCAGCCAAGTTTTTTCTTGAAAATGAGTTGATCTTGTAGCATGCAATCAATGAAGTTTACTTTGGTTGATGAAATTGAAAAATGAAGCTATCAAAATCTTGTTATCCAATTGCAAGATGATTGAGAGTTTAAGGTTTAAAAAAAGTTGGGCGGGTGATAAATTTGATTACGGTGTGATTGATGTGTTGAGTTTGAAAAAGGCTTGTTGTAGATAGTTGCAATTTTACGTTTGGTGTATTTGACTATTAGAAATCAATCAATTCTCCTAATATAACTTATTTCAAGAACTATGGGAATGCGATTTCTTCTAAAATGAAAAAAATATTTACTTATAAAAGAGTTTGATTTTGAGTTTGGCTATGAATTAAAATGAAAAATTATCACTTATAACTTATTTCAATTTTAGAAGAAAACACATTCCCATAACACTTGAAATAAGTTGAGGAATGTTAACACTCATTCTAACAGACACTCTCCAACACACTCTATTTGATTGGTTAAAACTCACATGGGTCCCACCAAATCATGTAGGTCCCATATAAATTTGGTGGGTCCCATGTGAGTTTTAACCAATCAAAGAGAGTGTGTTGAAAAGTGTGTGTTAGAATGTGTGTTGCTAGCATTTTTCAAATAAGTTATATTAGGAGCATTGGTCACAAATAGTCAAATACACCATCCCTAAAATTACAACTATTAACAACAAGCCTTTTCAAACTCAAGTCATCACTTCCACCACAGTCAAATTTATCCCTCTCCCAACATTTTTTCAAGCTTAAACTCTCAATCATCTTGCAATTGAATGACGACATTTTGATTGCATCATTTTTCAATACCATCACCAAAAGAAACTTTTTTTAGTGCATGCAACCTGATCAACTCATCTTTAAGAAAAGTACATCAAAACAACTTGAGAGATTTTAGAATTGTATGTTCATATACCTTTGTTGGCAATTCACACAAGGCTCCAAGCTTGTAAAATTTCTCTTCATTTATGCAAGTCTCAGAAATATCTGGCACCAAATATTTAACACCATGTCGAGTAGAAAGAACCACACAACTTTACAGAATCTCACAATCTTAAAAACATGCAGCCTGATATCTACCATGAATTGATTAACACAATGAGTGGGAGTTATAATACTCATAAAATTGTTGTTCTTCTCCGATTGAACACTTGCATTGTAGATTTGAGGCTGCATGTTTTGATTTACACCGGGAGGTGCAATCATAGTACTTGTGTTGGGATTTTTCTTCTCCGGTTGAACACTTGCAGAGAATATTTGAGGCTGAAAGTTTTGGATAACAACAGGAGGAGTTGGAATAATGTTGGCAAGAGACACATGCATTCATGTCGGTGTTTTTCTTCAGTTGACTACCTGAATTATCCTCATTCTCCAATGTTTCTGAAGCATTTGATATATAGTATGGACTACCATAATTTTGAGATTCAAACACATCTAACTTTCTCATTTGGAAGGGAATATGAGAACCTTGGAGGGATTTGTGAAGAAATTTTTATATACTACAACTTGAGATTCTGACACATTTATTATGTAGATTTTCCACAATTTTAAGAGTATCTGACTTTTTCATTTTTTTTTTATGGAAGACTAAGAGAATAAAGAGATATGAATGTGATATTTTTCTGAATAACATAATGAATCTTATAAATTGTGTACTGAATTGATATGATTCCCCCCTAAAGATATTTTTGAATAACATATAATTTTTCTATTTAAAACTTTGCATTCTATGTATTTGTCATAAAAATAAAAACTTATTTACAATTATATAACTACATCAAAGATAGGGATAAGCAAGAAAAGCTCCATATTTTAATTTCCTAACAAGTATTTATGGTCTAGACGTAGGTGGGAAAAGATACAAAGTATTTATGGTTATTCTTGAGAATAGTTCTTAGCAGATTGTACATGTCATCCATTTTTTTTTTCTTTCTAATAAATGGATGCATAATAGAATATACAATGCTGTCAATCTTTAGAATTTTAGCGTTTCCTTACTTCATTCAATAGTTGTTTGATGACTATATCAAAGATGATATTTGATGGAAACGATTGTGATATTTAATGTACTCTTGTCTTGAGTTTATAGTGATTCCCTTATTTGTTCCATTGTTTTCAAAATAGTGTTTCTTTGGTGCAAATTAGAAGTATTTGGACCTAATAAATCCCAACTTCCAAATCCCAAATTTTCTAACCCTAAAATCATGCTCTTCTCCTTTTAATCATTCTATATAGAAAACCTAATTGCATCTCATTTTTCACATTTCTTCTCAAACTTTATTTATCATTATTTTCGTCTATTTTCTTTCTTTCTTTTTTATTGTCTATTCTTCTTGATATTATTTGTTTTTTCGTCTTTTGTTTTCCTGAGTATTTTAAAATTTTTAATCATTCTACTGCGCATCAATTCTACTGTCGACTTCATAAGAAAACCAGGTGTTTGAGTTAAACTTCACAAGAATTTCTAGAACTCTTGAATTCCAACAGAGTAGTCCACAATCATAATTATTTCATCAAGTATCAACATAAAGAAGCGATACAAAGATGCTATTATCGGTTTTTTTAGTAAAAAAGAGAAGATTCATGGGCACAAGAATAGAAATTCAACTTGGTGATAGTCTTGTGAAAATTTAGCAAACCAAGCTCTAGGATCTTATTGGAGACTATAGAGAGCCTTACAAAGGAGACACACTTTGTTTTCGTATATCCCGGAGGAGGATGCATGTAAACCTCTTCTTTTGACGTGGATTCCGAGACGCATATCCGTGCTGCACCGGTATTGTGAGTCTCAGATCATTTTGGGTTGAAAATAATATGAGCAAGCATGGATCTCTTAAGTATTTGATATGGCAACAAGATGTGTTCGTTACACCCTTGATGCCAAGGATGGGATTATTATATTGGTGATCAAAATAGACCATTTTCTTACCATCCCTAACCACTAGTGCAGTTGAGTGATTACCATCCAAACTACACTAATTTGTATGATTCGTATAAATTAAATAAAATTGTACAATGGGGTTGGTAAACATATGAACTAGAGTTTTGTAAGATTAAAAAAAAAAACCTAAAATCTAGCGTAAATTTTCAATTAGGCATTATTGCATTCATGGCAGCTTCGTTCCATAACTATTAGTTTCTTTGTGTTGTTTGAGGATGTGAATATCTCTGAATTTTTAACTTAAGGTTGGTTGTAGATTTGCAATTTGTAGAAGAGTTATATAGTTACTACATAGTTATACTTGTTTAGGGTATGATATTTTTTGCTACTGTTCGGGCGGTTCTTTGTTCAGCTTCTGTGTTGTAGCTTTGCTGTTTGGTGTTGTCGAGGGTCGTGTGCGGAATAGGACAGTTTTGTGCTTCAGAGTGGGGTTAAATACTTTCGATTAATTCGAGTTTTTGAGGAGCTTCTGATGTTATTTTTCGATGAATTGTCTCATGGTTCTACTGAGTTTCTGATTGTTCTATTGTGTCTTAGGTTCTATTTTGTTGTTTATTTTGTCTATTATGTGTATACTTCCTTATCACGCAATTGTTCTCATTATTATACAGGAAGTAAGTAAATGAGATTTGACAGGAGAATTGATGCATGAAACGGAGAATTGATGCATGAAACCGATTCTTAATAAGCAAGTAAGGTAAAGCTTTTCATATTGTGTTTCAGGTGATTAGTTCATTTTATATGTGCCTTGAATTAGTGTGTATGGTCATACATGTTCTTGTTTAGTAAGGAAGAATATGAATAAATTTTTTTGTCATGACTTTGAACAAATGTATCAATTTCAGCCTAACTTAATTCAATTGGGGTTGAATGTGACCACATTTGGTGTTCACAATATCACAAACATACGAATTTCCATTGACATCTCGTATGCATAACCAATACAAGGAGTATGATCACATAAAACTACATGCACAAAAGATTTTC
>Ga0228711_1008013_pt1 | contig 15026 bp, 10 predicted proteins | sample MedpolnodulmetaG_2_FD_177996 | JGI IMG/M metagenome (GOLD analysis project Ga0228711, IMG submission 177996) | Root nodule microbial communities from Medicago polymorpha collected in Santa Monica, California, United States - brown nodules | ecosystem: Host-associated > Plants > Roots > Nodule...
TTAATTATTATTACAACTTTACTAATTTTATTAAATATTAATCAGATAGGTTATCCGCTCTAAGCATTTCTTCTTCTTAGGTGTGTATGTAGAAAAACAAGGGTGCAAATAGGCAATTAGTGTAGGTTTTTCGAAATCGAAATCGAAATATAACAGTAGCCTGTAAGAACAATATACCCTAGCTTTCTTCCTTCTTCAATTCCCGCGCTCTCTCCGTCTCATCTTCCTTCGCCGGAAACTTCCGCATCGGCGAAGCTCCTCATCGGAGTTTCACTCTCTCTCTCTCTCTCCCCTGAAACCATAACTCAACAATTTTCAAAAACCCTAAAATTTAAAAGTTTTTTCTAAACCCTAATTGCGCTGTTGAGTTTACAGTGTCATTGCAATCATGTACGGTGGTGGTGAGTGTGGAAACGAGTTATGTTTTCTTCTTATTACTCTCTTATTGTTCTGATAGTTCTTAACATTGTTCATTTTGTTGAATTTTCAGATGAAGTTTCAGCTATAGTAATTGATTTGGGTTCACATACTTGTAAAGCTGGTTATGCTGGTGAAGATGCTCCCAAAGCTGTGTTTCCTTCTGTAAGTGCTTTCATTACACTTTCCATTTTTCTGTTTTTTTTTTGGAATTTTGTTGTGAATTTCATGTTTCATTTGTATTATTATCTGCTTTCAGATTTATTGTTTTGCCGCTCATTTTAGTTAATTGTTGATGTTAATGAATAATTTCATGTGGTCACAAGTTAGTACTGCTTGATACTGTAGTTAGGTTCATATATGATTTATAGTTTGATAGATTAATGTATTTAAAATGTATGGATGATTTATTTACTTGAAAATTTCATCGCACAATTGTAAGATCCGTGATGTTGTATGAGACAAAGTGTTGGGCTGTAAAAAACCAACACGGAAGTGAATTAAGCATAGCAGAGTTGAGGATGCTGCCGTTGGATGTGTGGCAAGACTAGACAAAATGAATAAAATAGAATTAGAAATGACAACATTAGAGAGAGAGAGAGAGAGTTTGGGTAGCACGTATTGTAGAAAAGATGGGGGAAACTAAACTAGGCTTAGGTAGTTTGATTATGTAGAGAGAAGACCCGTGGACTTTGTAGGAAGGAGAGTAGATCAGATGGAGGGTAGAGGAAGACCTCAAAAAACTATAAGAGAAACTACTAAGAAAGATCTAGAGATTAATGAGTTAGATGGGAACATGATATATGATAGAATATTATGACGTCGTTTGATCCATGTAACCGACCCCACTTAGTGGGATATGGCTTGGTTGATGTTGTGTGTGTATTTATTTAACTTTTATTGTTTTGTTTCCTATTTCACTTGTATTAGTTGTTTTCAGCATTATTATTAGTTTGTTCTTTTTGTCGTTGCTGATGATAGTGATGAAGTGGGCATTGACAATGTTTGGTTGTCACATGTTTGTATTGCTTGATAGTGTAATTAGGCGTGATGTATAGTTTATTTATAGTTTGTTAGATTATAATCTTCAAAATTCATGGATAATTTACTCATTTGGGGATGAATTTAATAATGTGACGAGAATGAGTTTTGTCTTGACTCATGTGAATTTAGGTTGTTGGAGCGATTGATCAAATGGATGTTGATGAATCAGATGATGCTGAAAAGAACTCTGGCTCTGGGGAATCAAAGAACAATATTAGAAATGTTGACGGTGATAAAGCCAAGGGAAAGAGAAAATTGTATGTAGGATCTCAGTCCTTGGGCTACCGTAGAGATTTTATGGAGGTAACCCTTTTGTATCGTTCTTCTTGATTAGTTTTTGATTCATAGATTTCATATTTTTATAATTAATAGGTGCAATTATCTTTTTATTTCATGATGTCAGGTGGTGTCTCCATTAAAGGATGGAATTGTTGCTGACTGGGATATTGTTGACAGCATTTGGGATCATGCCTTCAGGTTTATACTGATGATCTAATCTCTCTATGATCTGTGTTGTAAGGATGTGTTTTTCCTTTTTATACTGTTCTTATTTTATGACATGTGATTGGCCTTTTTTAAAGTTCTTAGGCAGCTTTGTTTTGGAGGCAAAAATTAGGGATCACTTCATACCACAAGTTGTACATTTTAGATATTTTTTTATCAGTCTTACAAAATGTGTGGAGATTGAGAGGTGGTTGGGGGACCAACCCACATATAGATTAAGCCGATTGGACGAAATAAATACTTTCAGGTGTAATCTATGATCATTAAGTTGCTATCAGACTCAACAGAAATTATTACTAGATAGTTATAACACTAGTGTAGTGATGCTCTATATGTGTTGTGAATGATTCACAACAAAGTGTCAACAACTGCAAAAGATAAATATAACAGTGAATAGTGATGTGCAAGGTAGTCAGTGTTGTCTATGGCATATAAAACAACATAATTAAATAAAAAACTACAAATCACACCCAAAATAGTTGATAAAACTCAACTTTAGGATCATAAGATTCATAACATCAAGTCTTACAAATTTGATAAAAATGCAACAAACAACTAAAGAACTCTAGTTAAGCAAATCCTAAAGTCATAATTCACAAGTCACTCAAGTCTCTTGTATCCAAAACAGAGCAGTGTGATAGAGGGAGTTTGTACGCAGCTACTCATAGACACAATGGCAGTAGCGAAAAATAGAACTCTGTTAATATCCAAAACATAGAAAAAGTGCAAAAACAGAGGGAATTCATGCACACACAGACAGAAGTGAAGCAGAAGGGAACTCTGTTCTCTTGTATCCAATACAGAGCATAATGCAACGTGAGAGAGGGAGCAGTAGGCACAGACATTGGACTGTTTAAAAAAAAAAGAGGATTATAGGGCAAGAGACAATTCGTTGCACCTAATCAAGTGATTAAAACATTTCTTTTAGGGTAGGAAACAAACTGTCGCACCAAAAGGCTTGTTTAAGGAACCAGACCGCATACGCAACCCACAAATTTTGATGATGCGAAACGCAGAAAATCGGCAGAGCTGCACGATTCGTTTCCATGGTTCTGTGTGGCAATCCTTTTGACCATGTTTAATTACGCCAAAATACAGCAATATCTGACTAGCACAATTTTACTTGTTGACTTGCGATTTTAAGTTCCATGGCGATGAGAATGTCAAGGTGGAGGAGTGGACATGAAAGGAAAGATAAGTTCAAGAATATATGTGGGAGAAATTGGAGTAGCATGTGTTTTGGAGAAGATAACCAAACCTTACTTTAGTGGTTAGGTCATGTAAGATGACCATCGGATGTTCCAGAGAAAACTGGATCAAATTGAAGATAGTGTGTTGAAAAGGATAGAGAAAAACCCAAGAGACTGTAGAAGAAACTATAATAGACTCGTTAGACTAAATGATTGATTATTTGATTGATTTATTTTCTTGCTATATACTATTGCTAAATGTTTGAATCACGTAGCTGGTCCTACCTGTCTGAATACGCTTCTCGTGTTGTTAGTGGTTATTTTCCTAACATGGTTTTGAATATTTTCACTATTTGATGATTTTTCTTCTCTGTATGGTTTTCATTATTTTCCCTTTGTATTGTTCTTTTCTTTTCTGAGCATTTTAGTCACATACTATAGAAATTATATAATTCTGAAATTGACATGTTTATTTTTTAGTAGGGAGTGCCTACTGATTGATCCTAAAGAGCATCCCATGCTCCTTGCAGAGCCTTCTTCTAATGCTCAACAACAGAGAGAAAGGTATTCTGGCTGTAATTTATCATCTAGATTTAATGGAGCTCTGTTTAAAACATCAACATGTATAATTCAGTTGTTGTGATTCTTGCAGGGCAGCAGAGCTTATGTTTGAGAAGTACAAAGCACCTGCATTATTTTTGGCAAAAAATGCTGTAAGTGAACAGTCCTACACTAACCTTTATCTCTAACTAAAGTAATATATGTTATCAAGTGAGAATGAAAAACTATTGAAATTGTACTTGTTTGTGATATAGGTTTTGACTTCTTTTGCATCAGGGCGTGCCACATCATTAGTTGTTGATTGGTAAGAGATCATTAAGTTATTTGTTAGCTACTAGTTTTTATCCTTTCTGCATTTCAATCGGCAACTTCTTAGTATATTGTATATGGATGATTATTGATATGGTCGTCTTGTTTCACTATGCCCCACTCTTACTAAAATATAGTAGTTGAATGATACACACTTGATATTTAGAGTTAGAAATAATGGATGTCAAGCCCCCTGCAATCAAAAGTTGCTCTCGACTGAGACTGGAATTACATAGAAAATGCAGGGAAAAGAAAATAACATGCGTACCTTTCCCAAAACCTCTCCGCCTTAGTCATTCATGTCTACCTCTCCCTGATCCTTCTCCCCCTCTTTTATCCATATCCGTAACCAATTCCCTTCATTTCCCACGTTCCTTGCTATGTAGCAGTGTTTCCGTTTGCATAATTTAGTGGAAGGCCGAAATCCGCCGTATAAACATGCCATTGCGGCCTACGGGGCTGCCATGGCGTCCATCCGGTCACAATCTTGCTATGGCGATTTGTCAAAAATCTTCCATACAGTGCAGTGGTCACCATTTAATAACTCTCGTTGACCCCTTCCTCACGTGCCCTCGAAGTAGTAGTCATTTGAAGCCTAACAAAAAGCATTTGGCGTTGCACTAGTAGCAGGATAAAAAAAGGTTTCTCTATGTAATCATCACGAAATGAGCCAAGAATGACACAGAATAAATTTTGATTACAGTTTTGGAATATAATTTTTTACAGTGATGATAAAGAGGCTTTTACTTTCTTTGAAGCATGCATTCTTAAATAAATGAGTGAACAGTGTACTTCTAGTTGCAAAATAAAAGTCTGCAAGTTTCATTGCCGTTCATGTGTTAACATGTCTATATATGTTTATTCATGTGTGAATATTATAAAGTAATCCTAGTGAAATGCTATGTGTTAAGCATCATAATGGGTGTGGTTATAGTGATGAAAGTTGAACACATACCCTCTAATTTTAACAAGGCATATTATGGGACCTAATTAAAATAAAAACAAACATAGAAATTCAATTTACAACATTGAAATAGGGGAGCCATCTTTGTTTGAAAGTTAAATATAGTAGTCTATTTTTATGCTGCAATATAATGCTGGAAGTGTTGCTGATGAGAGGTTTTCGTATTATTCCATTGCTCAGTGGTGGAGGATCAACTACAGTTGCACCGGTACATGATGGCTATGTTCTTCAGAAGGTATTTATTATTTATGAATCAAATAAAATTCACCTCTCACATAGTTTACTTGAATTAGATTTTCATTTGATGAAACTTATTTAGTTTGTTATCCAATTTCTTGAAAAATAACTTGGTTGTGAAGTCTTCCAATCTTGTAATTACTATTTACATGTCTTTTATCATATAGATAGTGGAAAGGCATACAATAGGTTCTCTTCAGAGTGGGGAGAAGGAGTAAATGAAAAGCTTGAGATAAGGAGACATGCCTTGGAAGCATATTGTTGTTTAAGTTGAAGTAAAATACAGTATATTAAGTGCAAGCAGGGCTGGCCCAAGAGTGAGTGGGGCCTAAAGTAAACTCTGAGGGAGACCTTTTTGCTTTAAATGAGAGGGATTTAAGTTGAGTCTCTTTATTAGCACGTGTCACAAAAAAAAAAGAACACCTTATAAGTGAAAATTAGAGAAAATACGACGATTCTCATGGTTTAAGTGTCTCACAGGTCTATCATAAAAATGACGTGAGATAGAGGTAAATGTCAATCATAGGATCCATGCATGGTGGGTGAAATAGAAAAATGCTTTAGGTGTGATTTGTGATATGAAAGTAACATCCATGCACGCTTAAAAGAAAATTTTACCTTGCAGTTGTAAGACTTGCTATGCTGTATGTAATTAAATGCAAGGCAGACAAACTCAACAATAAAATTAGACCAGTGTTAAAATTTGGGGCCTAACTCATCCTTACAAAACCGGCTTGTAATATGATTAGTGCCTCCTCTTTATAAACTCTTCTCAAGAGTTCTATCTATCCGATGTGGGACTAAATCCACCCCCTCAAAGCCAACACAATGAAGGTGTTTGAGGCTGCAATGAAGGCAAGCCAAATGCCGCAATTTAGGCGACTAGGGGTGGACCACAATAAAGGCGGAATTTCCAACAACCAGTATTGCAAAGATAAGAATGCCATGTCAGATAAGTGATCACACAAGACAAGATAGAATAAGGAATGATATCATTGGAAAAAAGTAGGGGTAGCGTCTATTGTAGAATCTCATCCTAGGTGGTTTGGACATGTAGAAGAAGACCAACGTCAACTTATTAAGAAAGATTTGGGGTTAAATGGTCTATCTTTAGATATGATTCTTGGTAGGATATTGCAGAGTTATTTGATCCATGTAGCTGACCAACCTAGGTGGGAAGGCTTTGATTGTTGTTTTAGACTTAATTAAATATGAAGGACACACATATACAGGCTATCATCTCTATATTACTTACCAAGTTACCACTTAATCATTTAGCACTATGATTTTGCAAAAAAGGAATACAGATAATAATGAAAAATTGATGTAAGGGTGGCCATGTATATGTAAGGCACTAATTATTGCATAGGTATAAAAAATAATACTTCTTTACGTGTGCTCTGCGTATTCATATTGTCTTCCATTCTGCTCTATATAATTAATAATTTAAGATCTCATTCTAGCCTGGAATTGATATTTGAGATTTGGCTAATACTGAACCTTTCTGTCTGATCCTATTTTCTACAATTTTTGCAACACAAGGCTGTGGCGACGTCTCCAATTGGAGGAGAATTTCTTACAGATTGCTTGATGAAAAGCTTGGAAAGCAAGGGTATTGCGGTGGGTTACAAACTCTAGCTATTAAATTTATCAGTGGTAAAGGTGTTGTGATTTAATCTGCCTGAGATTTCCTTTTTTTCTCTTTTCTTTCTTTCTTTCTGTCTGTACAGATGAAACCTCGGTATTCCTTTAGGAGAAAGGAAATACGCCCTGGAGAGTTTCAGGTATTATGTGTTTTCCAACTAGTAGTAACAGTTTTTTTTCTTAGACATCCATGCGTTCATCAGTGTACGAAATCTCCCCCACCCCACCCCCAAAAAAAACCTGGAGTATGGGATTCCAGCTCCTGTATATTATGTATATGTGCTTCCAACACATCTTCATAAACCGAGTGTTCCAATTGAAATTTCTTTTATCTTGATTAATTTATGAATCAGATATGATAACATTTGCATGTTCCACTACACTGCTACAATGTGAATTGAGCTGAATAGTAAGTAGGACCTATTCATAATGTTTCTGCAAATTTATGCTAAGAAGATCTGTTTTTAAAAATTAAAGGTATTTAAGAGATAATGGTGTTAACTATTTGTATAAATTTTTATTTTAAACTAGTGTCAAGATGGGCACTAAGTGCGGTGCCCGTCTTTCCACTTTTCAATTGCGCTTAACTGCATGCTTAGTTTATCGTATTTGGTTATAATTTTTTTGGAATATACCATAATCAAATAAAGATTTAACTTATATTGTTCCTATTGTAGTGCACTTCTTCCTATTATAATGGGATTTAACTGACCTTTTTACTTATAGATTCAAATAATATTATACAAAAGATAAAACTGTAATTAGATAGTTTAAATGAAGGGTATAATTTAAAGATAAAAAGCCAACCCAAAATCATGTATGCTCTTGTATATGCTAGCGTTCAGACAGGCTCTCCCATGCCCGTCTGCCCACTTTTCTAATTTATTTCGCTAACGCATGTAAATTATAGTAAGTGGTTTGTTTTTAATTTTTTTTTTGAAATTTTGATTTTGATTAAAATTATTGGTGTAGATGTTTTTGACTTTCAAATTGTAAAAAACTATGCTTTATTTTTTTCAATGACATCGACAATAAAACAAATATGATCTAAATTCTTATCTTTTTCAATAAACACCAACAATATAGCTTTCTGTTTCTAATTTAATTCCCTAAAATTAATGGTGAGTCTGTGTAATTTTGACCAAAGGAAAAAATCCAGCCAAAAAAAACTTGTATCCCCTTTATAGATTATGAAGGAGATAAATTTTGAGGCAAATGACAGTAAGAAAAATTCACATTGTTCACTTATTCATTGTGAAAAACCTTTGTATATGATTTTGGTTTTAATCCAATTAACTGCATCAATGATGTATGTTTTCTTTTTCATAATTTCTGAATCTGTCAGACTGTAGACTTGGATTTTCCTAATACGTCTGAAAGCTACAAGCTCTACTCCCAGGTCTGTCATTGATCATGATTTATCTCATTAAACATCGTGTTTTGCAAGTCTAGTAACTGTTTCCTTGTGACAGAGGGTGATTGCTAGTGATATCAAGGAATGTGTCTGCCGTGCTCCAGATACTCCATATGATGGTTTGTATACCTGTTGTTCTTATCTCATTTAATGTTTCGAATCTTGTTAGTCCTCGGCTTCTTCTTTTGAAAACACTTTTTTTGAGACTGTCTAATAAGATAGCTTGATTTGTCATCCTTGTGATGTGATTTTTTTTACTTGGTCTATGTGCTTTGTGGTTGGTTGCTTTTTCAGTGATCTGATTTAATGATAAACTTATACATAAATATTTTTCAGATAGCTCTAGTTGTCTAGAAGATGCTCTTCCCTTTTCAACTCCAATAGAATTTATATGACATCCCTTTTTCTTTATTTGGCAGAGAGTGCATATTCAAACATCCCAACGACGTCGTATGAGCTTCCTGATGGCCAGTAAGATGCAGTTCTCATAGCCTAATTATTGCTTCTTGTTTATCCATAATCTATGGTGTGAGATTGTTATGACATATTTTATTTTTTATTTTATTTTATACCACAGGACAATTGAAATTGGAGCTGACAGATTTAAGATTCCAGATGTTCTTTTCAATCCATCCCTGGCTCAGGTATACCTGCATTAAAAGATGCGATTAATTTATCTCCTTCATCTGACATTAAAGATTTAAGGTGCATTTTCTTTTTGGTATTTTAAACTTCAGGCAAGGGAGTTCAAAGTAAAAGGTGCCCCGAGGGTACACACCTTAATAAATATAGGTGCTAATAATTAAAAAGACAAATAGAATAATTTTTTTGCATCCCCTCATTGTTTTTCCTATTCTCTTGCAACATTACTCACAATTTCCAATAGTGTTGTGGAAGTAGAAATTAATTGAAAATAGAAAAAAAAAATGCAATTATTGATTCAAAATCAAGATGAAATAGAAAATATTGAAAATAAGGAAAAAATGCATTATAGTAATCTCTGTCGTAGCTCAAAGCAAAAAACTAACCATAAAAGACTGACTGCCTCCCTTTCCCTTCTCACACACTACATATACCCCCACTCATGTGTTTCCTCCCCATCTCCCTAACTAACTTGCCATTCCTCTCCAACCAAACGGACCCTAAAACAAAATAGACAAATATCACTTCAACATGTGGCATGAAATTGAAAAGTAGAAAGAAGATTCAGGAATGACTAAAACAAAGTATGTTTGTTTGTGATGTAAATGTAATCAAATCATTTTAGATTATAATGGATTAAGATCACAGTTTATTTCTTGTTAAAAAAAAAAGATCACAGTTTATTTAAATTTAATTAATGGTAGATTCACCCTTGCTTGCTCACTTAATTGGAGCCTTATTTTGTGTTCAATATGAAGCCAATATTTTTTATGGGATGGGATTTGTTAAGCACACTGGCCAATCCAAATGTTTTGGGTTTATCTAACACAATCACATATGATCAGATTGGATTTGGAAGCCAACCAAAAAAAAGGATTGGATTTGGAAGGACCATGGTTGTCAAATTGAGATTTGAATCATGAACTGAAAGGCCTTTTCCCCTAATTGTGAAACAAAACATGTCTTGACTCTTGAGTTTAAAATTTCACGATAACAATTGAATAAAGCATAGTATATTTCCATATAGTAAAACCTAACATCTATATATTTGCCTTTTTAAGTCAGATAATTGTCTAGATAGCTAACACTTTTCAATAAACCAAGATGCAAGTATTGGTTCAGTCCCTGATAAAAGGAAAAAGTTTGCAAATGATTATTTTGTAAAATATAATCTAATTATCATCATGCCTAGCAAAGGCCTATATGTGCGATTCTTTTCATTTTGCATGTACTGTATTAAAAAAAAGTGTAGCTTCTTCAAAGCATCTCTCTAAAATTTTCTCAGTTAGTTTGGTTTTCATTGTGCTTCTACTTTTTTTTCCTGCAGTTCTGTATATTACTTCACAATCTATGTCCCCATTATTTTTCTCTTATGTTGTGTCGATGTAAATTGCAGTCAATTCCGGGCATGGAGAGCTTTGCAGAAATCTCTCCATCAGTTCGTGGGCTGCCTCAAATGGTAAGATAATTGTACGTGTTTGTTTAAAGTATCTCAAGACCCAAATAGTGGGAAAAGGCTTTGGCTGCTGTTGTTTTATGTATCTCAAATGATAGAGCACAATTTAATAGCTAGGATAGAAGGATATGGTAGGAAAAATTATAGGCCAGCCATTGGGAGGACTTGCATTTATATGGTCTGTCTTTAGACATTACGACATTGTTTGATTCATTTAGCTGATCTCACCTAGCGGAATAGCTTCAATTGTAGTGATATTATTGTTTTTGTGTGGGGGTTTTAACTTCCTGTTGCTGATTTTTTTACATTCCTTTGAATATTTGCAGGTTATTGAAAGCATTAATAAGTGTGACGTAGACATTCGAAGAGAATTATTTAGTAGCATACTGGTAATGTTATTTTTTGTTTCCTTTAATCTCTGTTCCTTTCTGTACATATACTCTACCCAGTTTCTATGTAGAGCTTAATTAAAATTAGCACGGAGTCACAGACGCTTTTGATGCCTAAAATTAAAGTGCAAGCATGGCTAGTCTGCACACTTATAACCCATCCCATAACTATTTTGATAGGAGCATTTTAGGAGCCTCATGCAGCGGACCATTCTTTTTTATTGAAAATTTGGAGATATTTTGAGGATAGAATAACAAGCAAGGTTATATAGTTTTCTGATATCACATGCATTGAAACTCATTTTTTTATCGTGGTTGGAATGCTTTGAGGTTTATTTTGTAGTCAACCGACCTACATTCAACCAACAAATATTTGCTGAAACCATATGATGTACATATATAGGCCAAGTTATCTGTTTGATAGGTTTTGCCTTGCTGTACTGAATAGCATGATGGAAGCATATCGTACAGAATCATTTACCTTTGTGTTTAAAGTTTATTGCATTTCACTTTCAGCTTGCTGGTGGCACGGCTTCAATGCAACAACTGAAGGAACGCCTTGAGAAAGACTTGCTAGAGGTATAATGTTACTAATAAGCCCTTGTTTATATTATTCACTCTTAACAATTTGTGATAATTCAGAGGTTGCTGCTGGGTTAATAACCCTTGAATAGTTTTTAAATTGTTGTTTTAAGGTGGTGATTTCAAAGGTTTAACATTTTTTCAAATGGTTTTTCTGTGCGTTTGGATTATTGCATTGTAAGGCTTGGTTGTTGTGGTTGTTTACTCTGTCTCATCCTAGTTAGTCTATTTTTGCTCTGCTGAGTGGCTGACTTCCATTAGTACAGCTGAATGGGGACTTTAAATGCCTTGTTTTTTATACTTTGTTTCCGAAGTCGTTTCTAACTCTTATTAATAAGCACTTATCATACAAGAGCTTTTATGTTAATTGTTTCTTCAATCTAAGAAGGAATGAGGGTTACTTCACACAAATTCTGTGTAAGCCGTTTCCATAAACTTCATAAGCGAGCTTATGAAAAATTTCAAACACACAATGCTTGTGTTTGATAAGTACAAATAACCCTTCCAAATGTCCCATAGATATACACTTGGTTTCTCAACAAAGTTTTTGGAGTGTTTCCTGCTTTTGGTTTTCATCTGTGACTTTCAAATGTAATTTTCAAGAGAAGTCTATGGCTTATGGTTTCCTTTTGTGTGTTTCTTTGATGGAATTGCCAAGAAGTGGAGAATTCTCTCTTGAGCTAATGGATTTTTGACTAGTGAATTATCTCAATAAAATATAGAAGTTATCCGGTGACATGGTTGATCGAGTTGGTAAAAAGCCAATGGAATTTAAAATCTTGGGAATGTTAAATTGAAGTGCCCCCTTTTCACCAAGCGTTCAAAACTGTTTATCACCGAAACTGTGTAAAACATTTTGAATGTTTTGTATGGTGGAATATTGTGTTTAATTGTAAAGCACACTGTTCTGTAAGATTGTGCTACTGCGTTATAAACATGTAGCAAAGCTTCTACATTCTTCAAATACTTTCAAAAGAAGATAATCATATTGGAAACTATCAAAAATTGAATAATGATATTGGTTTTTATAAATATAATTACAATATATTAACACATTCTATCTTTTTAAAGTATATAATCAGGGGAATGCCTGTGTCCTTCATAAAGCTCAAAAGGTTATCTGTTATAAAAGTTGACTAAAATTTCTTTTCTGATGCAGGAATCCCCTCAGGCTGCTAGAGTAAAGGTATTGGCCAGTGGAAATGCTACTGAAAGGAGGTTTAGGTGCGATCTCCCTCTCTGTGTTATAATTTTGGTGTTTGATGTTGGCATTATCTCTTGCAGTTATGCTATTTCCCTTTTAGTTATATCCTACCATTTACTACTCTGGTTTACAAAGAAAATCTACAAGTTTGTTTCTCTTTGTAGGAAGCAACGTTTGTGAGGCTGTTTGATTGTATTATTATTTTTTTTTTTATCTTTGAAAACTATACTAAACAATTTTGAACATTTGCTTTCAAAACTACTATTTGTTAATATTATTTGAAAATGTTTTAGAGGTGAAAGAATAAAATACCTACTTGGTAAATTTGTTTTAAGAACATATTTTAATAGCCAAAGGAGTCTTGGTTAGTGCAGATGCTGTGAACAAAATTGAGAAAAAAACAATTGAACTCCAAAACTATAAGCTCATGTTTTCCTGCTCTGAAAAATTGAACTCCAAAACTAATTTTGAGAACAAGAAAACTTACATATTGAGTTTGTTTTTCTCGATTGTATACAATGTTCACAATTTTGCTACTTGCACAGTGTAAACTATCTTAGTTTTTTAATCAGCAAGGTCTTCTATTTATGTCCGTTTAGATTTTGTTGTATGGTTAACACTAGGTTTAGAAAGTTGTGATTTGACTCACAATTGTTGATTTTATACGGGGAGTATTTGTTTTTGCATTGCATAAACTGTTTTCTAACTTGTGATGGTGAATTTATTGGCAGTGTCTGGATTGGAGGCAGTATATTGGCTTCTCTTGGTTCCTTCCAACAGATGTGGTTCTCCAAATCCGAGTATTTACCTCCTCCTCCCGTGTCTTAAGAAAAACATGATTATGAAATTATGCATCAGATTTTTTGCATAAAGGATAACCTTAAACACTAATTTGTTGTATTGCACTTCTAATAGGTATGAAGAGCATGGAGCTTCATATATCCAAAGGAAATGTCCTTGAGTTGCGATTGGCACGGTTAACATTCCAGTTGGGTCTCTGTCTAACTACTACTGTAATATGCATTGATGTGGAGTGTGCTTAGAGTTCTGTAACAATGTCCTATTTATCAAATTGTGTATCCCTTGGGGTGTAAATTTAGTTTAATGTGGCATGAGAATAACCATTGAGATTTAATTATTGAATAGTTAATTGTATTTGATATATAATTTTTGATTGTCGTCTATCGTAAAAGTTGCAAACACTTGTATTCTTAGGTTATTCTGATGAAACTCTACCTTCTTTGTTAGTCTCTTGTTTTTTCTCATATTCTCAATATTCTATATTGCTAACAAGAGTAATGCTATGATCATACACTCTTATAGACACATCCACATATGTGAAGACACATCGTCATCTTTTTTTAACTTTATCTGGTGATCGGATAGGCAAGTTGAGAGACATACATTTTTTTCTTTTCTTTTTAGTATTTAACTGACATTATTGTTGCCATCTTTACAAGCTCCAAGGCATTGCCAGTCTGATCCATCTTGCTCTTCATTATCCGCTGGCTACTGCGACTCTAGTGCGATATCTTTTGTCACTTCTATCTTCATCGTTTTCGATAGCTACCAAGTCCTTTTTTGTGATCTCTTATGTATTTGTTGTATGTTTGCAATCTGTTCCTTATGGTTCTGTTAGTGGCCACCATCTATGTTTGGGAGCTCCAATGGCCATTTATGTCCCTATTATCTTTGAAGATAGCTGTGGTTACTGCCAATTTCTGGGTAATGTGAAGGGTCGCTATGGCATTCTCTAATGTTAATTAAACCCCTTTTTTTTTGACAAGAAAACAAGATAGTTTTATGAATTAAACTTTTTATTTTCTTTGGTATTTTAAAGTTTAAATTAGTTGGAATAAGCAAGACCATTACCACCCCAAAATTTGTTTTATTTGAAAAAAAATAGGTATTATATACATATTACAGTATTAAGGTGTATGCATAAAATTTCATAAAAAAAAAAGGTGTATGCATAAATATTATCCGTTTAGTAAACATACATCGCTTGCTAGCGTAAAACATATCCTCCACCCATCCTAAATTAGCCGACCTAGTTGGTCATTTAACATTTTAACATATATTAAAAAAAGTGTATAAATGAATGAGATAATAACATTTTTCCTAGAATACTTTTATCTTGTATTTCATGAATTTTCCATTTTTGTAAGTGGTAAATCTTCGAGTGATGCAAATAATATTAATTAGATGATACAATTAAAAATTAATTAATAATGAATCGAAAACTGAAAAATTCAGTTATATTTGGACAGATATTTTGTTTTGCAAATATAAATGGAGGCTGGGGAATCGAATCCCTCTAAAGTCTTTTTCTACTACTATTACTATTATTATTATTATTATTATTATTATTATTATTATTATTATTATTATTATTATTATTATTATTATTATTATTATTATTATTATTATTATTATTATTATTATTATTATTATTATTATTATTATTAT
>Ga0228711_1008014_pt1 | contig 15025 bp, 7 predicted proteins | sample MedpolnodulmetaG_2_FD_177996 | JGI IMG/M metagenome (GOLD analysis project Ga0228711, IMG submission 177996) | Root nodule microbial communities from Medicago polymorpha collected in Santa Monica, California, United States - brown nodules | ecosystem: Host-associated > Plants > Roots > Nodule...
GTGAAATGTTATTCTTGAAGGAAAATGAGATTCTCTTTTAAAACAATTATTTGTTTCTCCCATAAAACAAAATTGTAACTTATAAAAACATGCCATAAGGTAATTTAGCTACTCACAACTATGAAGCTTCAAGTCTGTTACTAGCAACGCCTTCCGGAACAGCCACCAGAGCGATTTCCATCGAATCTGAACATTACACAATCACCCATTTGACGGAACACGAATAGTGACTCATAAATTTTGATTCTAGCAAAAAAATCAATATCATACTAGCAGATAGCGGAAATTTTACGTCTGAAGGCATATGTGATATTGTCATCAAGAGAAGAGATGGAAAGAAAGCTCCCATTTAAAATAAAATATAGGAAATTTAGCATAATTCTTATAAGCAGTGAAATAATTCTCGTAAGTTTAACTCAGTTAGTAGAAACATTACATAAAATTAGACCATTGACTCGTACTCCGCACAAGTCTTACTAACTAAAGAGGTACCAATTCGTCTGTACATAATATTTGTTTAGAAAAACATATTATTCCAAAATAAAATATAGTTCTCATATAAGTCGTATCATAAACATAAATTCACGCTAATCATATCATGATAACATTCATATTTTTGGAAAATAGTAAAGACAACATTATAGACAACATTATTTATGATAAATTACAAAATACTTTTCTATAGACCACATTTGACGTCATATTAGTATCTTCATCGTCTTCTTTAGTGGTTATCATCGTTTTGGTGGACCATAATTATGTGAAAACATGACCATAAGAAGATTCATAGTTGATGAACATGCTCTTCGTGTGTAACATCAATCATGATAATTATCGACTTCATCGTGAACACACAATCAATAGCTCATTAAATAAAATAAATAGATTCACGTGAATACAATTACAATGAAATAAAAACATGGGCGTAAGAGATGAAAAAAAAAGGTAATTAAGTCACGTAGCTTGAATTTGTCTTGGTAACTTGTTGATTGTCGTATTCTCTTTTCTTTCTTTTTTTTTGGAAGAGAATTTGTGGATTATTTAATTAGCATGCACACGCGCACATATATAATGTTGCTTTTTTAATTCAAGAAAATAAGGAGAAAAAATTATGGATTATTAAATGTAGGCATGAAAATTATGAGATATAGTGGAGCTTAATTTGCATGGAAAACAGACAGGTGAATGTTGGAAAATGTGTGTAAATACTAAGGGAAATTTGAATTTGAAATTCAAATGAGGAAATTTGAATTGTGAGATGGCTGAGTGGATATTAAAGAGTTAGGAAGGTTGAAATGCAAAAAGTCTAAAGAAAAAAAAAAGGAATTTTTGTTGAAAAAAAGGAATTTCTTATGTCATAAAAATGATTGTTATTATTGTATTTTTTTTTTTTTTACAAAATGATTGATAAATGGTTTAAATGCTCTTTTGGTCCCTTTAGTATTTAATTGGTATCGTTTTGGTCCTTTAACTAAAAAAAGACCATTTGAGTACTTTAAGTTTTTTTTTAATCTCGTTTTGGTCATTTCCGTTAGGTACCGTTAGGGTTTAAAAAAAAAGTTAACTCCTGGACACGTGTCTCCTTGTCTTTGGCTCTAAGATTTTTTTTAAAAAAAAACTAATATTTTTTAAAAAAAATAAATTCCCAAAGCCAATGACAAAGTGACATGTGTCACCTTCTCATTAGTTCTGGGATTTTTTTTAAAAAAATTGTAAAAAAAAATATTCTCAGAGCCAATGACAAGGTGACATATGTCCACACTTAACTTTTTTTTATTAAACCTAACAGAAGGGACCTAAACGAGACCAAAAAAAACGTAAAGTACTCAAACGGTCTTTTTTTTAGTTAAGGGACCAAAGGGGTACCAATTAAATATTTAAGGGATAAAAAAACATTTAAGACTTTTTAAAGGAGAATGTTAACCAGTGTCTTGGAGACACTGGTTAAGCATCAAATGAAATAAATTTTTATTAAAAAGTAATGCATTTAATAACAAGTGACAGTTTATATTTCTAAGACAGAAAATTCTATTTATAGAATCCTTAACCGATGTCCCGGGACCCATTATATATTACGGTACATTTATAGTTTTTACGAGGGGCTATTTAGTTTGATTAGTATCTGTGTACTGGATCTTTAGTTTGGTGGAGTTGTTCATTTTGTTCTTACCGGCACAATGGAAAAAATGTAAAAACTAGAAAGTCGGTGTTTATACTCATACATACTTTCGTAAATGCCCTCCACTATCACATGCTCCCTTCTCTGGGTTTTCCATTTTCTCTCATTAACATGATCATCTTCAACCCTCTCAACTTCTTCCCCAAACCCAAATCAAACTTCTAAAATCTAACACCACCACACACAAAACACAAAACACAAAACAACACACACATACACAAAAACAAACATAGTGGTTTCTTTCAGAAAAAAAAAAATGGGACAAGAAAACAACTTAACACAAAAGAGAACAACAAGCACAGGAGGATTACCAACAACAACAACCACAACAACCTCACGTAACCGTACACTGCCACGTGGACGTCAGATCCAAAAAACATTCAACAACATAAAGATCACAATCCTCTGCGGTTTCGTAACAATCCTCGTCCTACGTGGCACAATCGGCGTTAACCTCGGCACATCACAGAACGACGCGGTTAACGCCGCTGTCATCGAGGAAACTAACCGTATCCTCGCTGAGATCCGATCTGATTCCGATCCATCTGATCGGAATCAGACCGAAACTTTTATGAGTTTGAATGAAACTTATGCTCTTGGTCCTAAGATCCTTAATTGGGATACTGAGAGAACAAGTTGGTTAGATAAGAACCGTGAATATCCTAATTTTGTTAAGGGGAAGCCAAGGATTTTGCTTCTTACTGGTTCGCCTCCGAAACCGTGTGATAATCCTATTGGTGATCATTATCTTTTGAAATCTATCAAGAATAAGATTGATTATTGCAGGTTAGTGTTATTAAGATTTCAATTTTTATATAATGGAATTGAAATTTTGTGTTGTAATGTATAGTGTCAATTATTCAGTTGTGTTAGTTTAGATATAGTATATGTTTAATTTCTATCATTACATTTAGTTTGTGTTTGGTTTTTGCAGTTTATAACACAAGCACTTATCATGGTAAGCGCGCTTATGTATAACCTTGCATAAGCTTTTTTTAGATCGAAAGATAAAATAACATTAAATTGTTTTTCTGTGTATGATATAAGTTGTTTTTAATAGCTATATTGGAGAACTTATGAAAATAAGTTGAAAAATGCTTATGGAAATTGTCATAAGCTGTTTTCTTCAGCTCTATCGAACAGTCTCACAAAGCATATGCTAGTAGGTGAGATCAAATAAGCCAATCCAAACAGGCCCTTTGCCTTTAAATCTCATTTTTATAGGAAAATTTATAATAAATTAGTGCATTTTTTTTTTTTTTTTGAAGAACCTAAATTAGCCCACTCAAACTGGCAACGGGGGAAATCACCAGAGACCTTGAAGAGGAGCACACTCTCAGGTCCCAAACCCAAGTGGGTTGTTAGTGCGTATATTAATACTTTTCAAGATTTGGATCCTAGACCTCATGATGACAACTCTTTCTGTCCCTTAGCTCCCCAACTAAGTTGCCTAATAAAAAGTAGCTTTCGTGTTATCTTAAAGAAAGTCTCGAAGTTTAACACACTTTAGACTAACAATGTAGCATAAATTAATAATTACTTCACTTTGAAACTCAATTTCAACTCTAAATTTTGTAAATCAAGCTCATTCAAAATCGAGTTTACGAATTCTCCCTCAAAGTTGACTTTACAAATAGTGTGTGTTTGGTTTTTATGATTGCATTTGCATATAGTATGTGTTTGGTTTTCGCTCATGAATTGATTTTATATCACTCGAAAAAAATACTGATTACAAATGTTTGGTTGCTGTCTGGTTAAATTGATTTTTCGTTACAAAAATTTACAGGCAAATGTTAGTAAATTTGTGGTTATTTTACTTTTTAGGATTTGGTGATGAGAATTCATTCAACACTTGGATCACCAATTGAGTTGTCTAACAAAAAATAGCTTTTGCGATAGCTTGAACAATGTTTACGAAGTTTCACACACTTTAGGGTAAAAGCATAACGTAAATTACTTCACTTGAAGCTCTACTTCAACTCGCTCAATTTTGTAAATCTAGCTAATTCAAATTTGAGTTTCCAATTGCTCACCCAAACTCCATCTTTACTCTGCTCTTTTATATTTGATCTCACTTTCAGTTTAATGTAATTAAATCCTACTGCTTTTCCATCTTATTCTTTCATCTGTTATTTAAGTATGTGCTAAGAGTGGTTTATATCCATTTTTGGACAAATATCATTTTTTTTCTTCTAAAATTACAAATTTTTTAATCAAGAGCTGCTGTTCATTTAAGTTGAAATTAGCTTTCATAAGCTCTTACTTAATCTCCTTAAATGGATCAGTTTACAGAAATATTGCCTGAAGTGAAGAAACTTATTTGCTCTATAAAGTTTGAAGTTGATTTGAACTGATTCTGAATGCATCGGAGTTAACATAATAAAGCTTGTCTATTATATTTCTGATCTGTCATATGTTGCTGCAGATTGCATGGCATTGAAATTGTGTACAACATGGCTCACTTGGACATGGAGCTTGCAGGTTACTGGGCCAAATTGCCCATGATTCGAAGGCTCATGTTATCTCACCCTGAAGTGGAGTGGATTTGGTGGATGGACAGTGATGCATTCTTCACTGACATGGTGTTTGAGCTTCCCATGAGTAAATATAAAGATTATAATATGGTTATTCATGGGTATCCTGATTTGTTGTTCGAGCAGAATTCTTGGATTGCAATCAACACAGGGAGCTTTTTGTTTCGCAATTGCCAGTGGTCGTTGGATTTGCTTGATGCTTGGGCCCCCATGGGTCCGAAAGGTCCAATTCGAGAGGAGGCTGGGAAGATTTTGACGGCAAATCTCAAAGGAAGGCCAGCGTTCGAAGCTGATGATCAATCGGCGTTGATATATTTATTGTTGTCAAAGAAGGACAAATGGATGGAGAAGGTATTTCTTGAGAATTCTTTTTATTTGCATGGTTATTGGGCTGGGTTGGTTGATCGGTATGAAGAGATGATGGAGAAGTATCATCCAGGGTTAGGGGATGAGAGGTGGCCGTTTGTGACGCATTTTGTGGGGTGTAAGCCTTGTGGGAGTTATGGAGATTATCCAGTAGAGAGATGCCTTAGTAGCATGGAGAGGGCTTTCAATTTTGCAGATAATCAAGTGCTTAAACTCTATGGGTTTAGGCACCGGGGATTGTTAAGTCCTAAAATCAAGCGGATCAGGAACGAGACGATTACTCCTTTAGAGTTTGTAGACCAGTTTGATATACGAAGGCAACATGCAGTCACTGTGGAATCAAAAAATTAGAGTAAGGTTTCAAATTGCAATCGCGGATTTTGATATAATGGTTGTTAATTGCAGTCAATACAGCTGAATTGCTGTCATGATGCTAGAGAAACATTGATATTTGATTACACCTGAAACATTCACAATGCAGTGGTTACAGAATATAACTTAAAGCCACGAGGAAAGTAACATGTTTGGAGTGGTGATGCTATCTCTCCAATAGGTGGACATGTAACTTTTTCTCTTTTGTTATGTTATCTTTGGTAAGTTAATGGGAACATCATATCAGATAAAATTCTTTCATACAAGTGATTATTTTTCTGTGCCGAGGTTGAGTAATCAGTAATTTTTGTTTACTGCTCTGCTGTATACCGAGCATCTTTGTGTGTTTTGATTTATTTCATGTCCTGTTAAAGTTCAGGAGTTTGATGTAAGTGTAACTGGTTCTGTTTCTGCGTTTGCCAGCAGTACACAATTGAAATGTTAATGTTCACGACAGAATGTCGAGGAAACAAATATATGTTTTTCAACTTAGTGAATGTGATTGTGAAGTAGTTTTTGTAGTCAGTTATTTAGAAGTTAATCCTTTTGATATTTCATTGCTTAGATGATAGGGTGCTTGCTATGTAATGGAAAGATGAATATTGATTTAATGTACTATTTCCTCTAAATTTACAAAGGAAAATGAGGCATTGACGAAAAAAAACCAAAACAATAAAGAGAGAAAGTAAAAACATAATGGGAGTATGAGACAGAAAACTGTCACAAAAGTTGATAAAAAATGGTTGTACAAATATCATTAATCATAACCCGAAGTGTTGTTAAATATTAGTTTGAATTTAAACAAGGCTTAATTGCAATTTTCCCCTTATCTTTTGCTAATTGTGCGATTTTGCACCCCCTCTTTTTTTTTGAGCGATTTTGCACCCCATCTTTTGCCAATTGTGTTTTGTTCAAAATCATCATTAAAAGAGGGGAAAATGGGCAAAAGATGGGGTGCAAAATCGCTCAAAAAAAAGAAGAGGTTGCACCACACAATTAGCAAAAAGATAGGGGCAAAAGTGCAATTGAACACAAAGATGGGGTGCAAAATCAGAAAGGGGGCAAAAAGATGGGGTGCAAAATCGCTAAAAAAAAAGAGAGGGTGCAAAATCGTACAATTAGCAAAAGATAGGGGAAAAGTGCAATTAAGCCTTTAAACAATATGTAATTCTCTTAGACTAGTACTTGATTTTTGCTGATATTATGTTGGTAAAACGGTCATACACATATCATATCACTAGGTTATTGACGAGTTTACACATTTAGTATCCAAACTCCTTTAAAAAAATATATATCGAAACTAAACTTTTTATTTAACTAAATAATATAGTAAAATTGATAATAAAATAAACAAGAATGACTTTTTTATTTGAACATAAAATTTACAAGAGTGACTGAAAGTGCACTTAAACTTTTAATATCAAAACCAATTAATTTATTTATTTGGTATAATCAAAATAATAATGAATTGTAATCACTCTCTAAAAAATGACCTATGTAAGCTATATCTCCCATTCTCAACTACAAACCGTTGTTATACTTCCTTTACATTCTAAAATGTCAAAATATATTCACAAAAGTTAGTAGTTGTTGGAAGCAAATAATTTTCTATGCTGTATCACCTCAAAAAAAGAAAAAATATAAATCTATTCGGTATCAGTGGTCTTCTTGCCTTTATACCTCATCCATTGTACCTTTTCATGATGCATAGGAAACAACCACATTTTAATCGTGGAGCACGAAAAGTATGGTATAAGTGAAGAAACCGCAACAAATAATGTGAGAATCCAAAAGGAAGGCGATGGAGCAAGAGTCTCAGCAAAGACTTTGAAAGCAGTTGTTGAAAAGCTTGAAGGCAACGATCCATAAGCAAACATGAATAAATACCAAATACCAATAGAACCCCAAATGGCAACATGTTGTACCAAGGTGAAGTATCGCACGGAGAGTGCCATCTGTAGGTTTACAACCCAAACGACGCAAGTATACATGGTTGCTCCTAGTATGTCTTTTCCAGCGGTTTTTCCATTCTCATCGAAGGCTTGAAGGCCTATTGCTTTTGTGCAGAAGAAGAAAATTATTATGGCACTGACGAATCCGTTGAGCATCCAACTTAGAATTCGACGCCACCTAAATAGGTCATTCTGTACACCTTCTTGGTACAAGATAGGAAACTGCAAGATTAAACAAAAATATCATGATTTCCATTGTTACTCATCTGATGAAACAAAGTGAGTGTACTTCACTTTGTATGTGTTTGGCTTTTGGTTTTGTCTCGATAAATGTGATTTTAGTGAAAATGTAAATGTTTGGTCGTGTATAATTAAATTGATTGTAATCAAACCCCAATTTTACTATGATTTGTTAAAAAAAATAGTTATGGAAAATTATTTATCTTTGCAGAAGTTTTACGTAAAGCAACAAATATTTTTAATTTGGTTGCAATTATAATTTAAAAATGTAGTCAAAATCATAATTCTTTTTAAGAATCTACCACAAAAATAACTTCACATTATAATCAACTTTTTTTTTCAAAATCTTAACCAAACACCCTAAAAAGTTTTATAAGTTTTCAGATTAAAAATGCTGAAAGAAAACAGGACACCTTATGAAGAAAACTTAAAAAACTTTTTAGGGTGTTTGCTTATGATTTTGAAAAAAAAGTTGATTATATTCTCTCTTTACTTTCATAAACCAGAATACTAGTTTATAATAGAACAGTGAAATTTTCAGTTTCTCAATTACACACGACATCCTAAACCTATATAGCACCGATACTTCATATTGAAAGTTCGTTTGGAGTTAGACGCGCATCAGTGTTCGACACAACACATGTGGTTATATTCAATACCACATTCAATTATTATATTTTTTCAAATTATTGCCGGTGTCGGCGTGTCAGGGTCGTGTCCAGTGTTCGAGTATGTGCATGCGTACATATGCGTGCTTCATAGATGACAACATATTAGATGGTGAATAGAGTAAGCTTACCTTGAGGCAGTACCTAGCAGATACATCTTGGTCAAGGACCCCAAGGGCAATGGCAGGAAGTGAAGAAAACAAGACACTATAGAAAGATAAAAACCAGTCATTGTATGCAGGCTGTCCAGAGAATGATGCATACACCTCATATAAGAATAGAGTGAAACCAAATGTAATATTCTTGTAGAAAAAGTAACATATCTGCAAAAAGAATAAATACAATATTAGAAAATCTTTTGGGACCTCGCCTTGATTGGATAAACAGATTTATTAAATGCTTATAACATAAGTGTTAATCATACAAGTACTTATGCATAAGTTATTTCTATACAAAAGTCACAAATTTCATGTAAGGTATAAGTTGTTTTCATAAGCTATCCGAGAGTTTATTGGAAAAAAAATGAAAACAACTTATTGACTTGTCATATGCTGTTTTCATAAACTCTCCTAAATAGTCTCACAAGTGCTTATCCCAGTAGATAAATTCAAATAAGTCAATCCAAACATGCCGAAATATATTGAATGTTCTTACCATGGTGGACATCCTCCTGTAGCACCAATGTCCATGTACAAGAAGTAACCTTTCCAGATACCGGAATTGTGCAATTGCAATATCGCTAGACATGACGGCCTAGGGAGGAGAGAGGATACAAAACAAAAAGTTTTAATAAAACGGTAAACGGAAAAAGAAAATCAATAATAGAGTTTGTTGATTTTTTTTTTTTAAGTACCTGCATTCCTTCAACACCACTGATTCCAATACCGACATCAGCTTCTTGAAGCATTCCCACGTCATTAGCTCCATCACCAATAGCTAATGTTGTTTTACCAGTTCCTTCTTTGACCAATCTAGTAACCTTTTATGAGCGGTACCAATAAAATTAATTAAAAAAGCTAACCAAAACAATTATCATAATCAGTATGCACACGGGCACTAATGCTTCTATCCGTTTTGCTAAGTATATCATTTATAGTTTATAAAAAAATATAATAGAAGTTACAAAAAATTTTGTGGTTATTTAGAAAAATTAAGTTATTTAAAAGGCTTAAACATACCAGTGCCTTCTGCTTTGGTGATGAGCGACAACAGATAACCGATGCACAACGAGTTGCAAGATCTAAAAACATGCTCTTCATATTATCCTCTAGAGCATAAACAAGCGACTTTCCATCAATTATCAGAGCAAATGCTTGCTGAGAGGTCCCTTTAGATGCAGAAAGCAGTTTCAAACCTTCAGATATCTGAAGATACACACTTTCCCTTGATGCCTAAAACATGAATCATCAATAAAATATCAGCACTCAAATTTTTACTTGTGCAGTTTTGACTAATAAGATACCTGCACGCCGAAAATTTCCTCCAACAGAAATAAAGAAAAGAAACAGAATAACAAAAGTTCTGACTTAGAGCTTAGATAAATTAAGAAACATCGTATAATTCAAAGCATACAAGTAAGAATTGTCTTTCTAGCATCTTTTGAAACAAAGGTGAACAATACCATATAGATGCAATTACCTTAATTTTTAATATTGCCCTTCCATGTTTTTTTAATGACAAATATTAGTTGTTATATTGTTCATGAGGGGATTTGAATCCATGACCTCCTATTGACAACCAAATCACTCTGCGTTATTTCAAAAACTGGAATGCACAAATCCATGAAATATATGCAAAAGTTGTCAGCATTGAAAGGCAGATCACACCAATGTCAGCTCCACCTAAGATCTAATGCAGGTATTGAAATGTTTTAGAAAACCACTTTGTTAACATTTCCACTGAAACAAGTGTTGCCAATCGCAGATTGCGGAAAATAGCAGTTAGTTCAGATTCATCTACGCTACAGTGCTTCTATAGCCGCTATTTGGCAACACTAATTGAAACTACATAGGTACTCAACATGTAAACTAAATCATTGTATATAAACTATATTAAAGGCTAAAATTCATTTACCTTCATGATAGCCATCTTGTCTCCTTCATCCTTCTCTAATGCTTGAATTTCAGGAATCTCTAAATGAATTATAATCTGTTTCATTCCTTGTCGAAGCAGGCGACAAGAAAAGCTGTATTCGTATATTCATGTCAGACATCTTGAAAAGTAATTCACACGACAAATCCATAGTAAAAAGAAAATGCATAATTAAAGTATAATATTATACCCAATGTTGATGGCAGTCTCCATTTTATCCCCAGTCAAAACCCATATCTTAATTCTAGCTTGTGCAAGCTTTTCAATACACTCAGGAACCTAGCAAAAAAACAATATAGTTAGGCATAATTTCAAGTCTTGATCCAACTGATAAATATTAATCTTCGCATGTGAAATTGTTTTTTTGGTTACCCCATTTTGGAGCTTGTCTTCTACAGCAGTGGCACCGAGAAGGATTAGATTCCTCTCAATCTTTTCTGATATTTCCTCAATCAATGATTCCTGATCCACGGTGACTGAAATTTTCGCTTCGGAAAATTTCTTGTCAAACTCGTTGTATTCTTCTTCATCAAGTTCACGATAGGCAAGTATCAGTGTTCTTAGACCTGCATCAGCATATTCACTCACATGTTCCAAAGTTTTTTCTTCAAACTCCCTTCCATTAATGGCAAGCCTTTCAAACATGACACTGCACAGAAATTATGATTCAAGGCAAGTCGATATGCTAAATGAAAAGGTAAAACTCAAAAATATCGAAGGCGACAGGTTATTTAGTTGCAAACCTGTCAGCGCCTTTACAGAGCAACAAAATTCTCCCATCTTCATCTTTAACTATCACCGACATTCGCTTCCTTGAACTATTGAATTCTAAAACATTGAGAATTTTGTATGTCCTACAAAATGAAATTAGTTACTGAATATCTGATCCTTTTCGCATTATTTAACATGAATAAAATAAATTTTGATGCATGGTAGCTACAAACAATGACTAAGTTAGGTATAATGTGTTTTTAAGGTAATCACATACGTAAACAGACAAAAGAGTTGGACAAACAAAATAAAACTAACCTTTCAACTTCATTGCCAGAAACCGGATCCAACTCTTTCATTGATAAACTGTTCTGAGTCCTTTTGTAGAATTTAAAACCCACTTCTCTTGCAGCAATCACAAATGCTGCTTCATCAGGAGATTCAGCTTCATATGAAACTCTTCCTGTTTCCTCATCCACTTCCGGCATGGCGGTATGACAAACAGCCAATAAACGGAAAAAATTCTGTATAACATCTGCACGAGGCTCGTTAATCCAGTTTCTGTTCATTATTCTTTCATCTATAAAATTAAAACCTTTGATTGGTTCTTTTCTATCATTAGCTTCCCTGATATCAATTGATTCCAGTTCCGGCCTACTACCAATGACTTGCTCAACCTCTGTAACACCACGGCCATAGGCTACCCCAGCAACTGAACATTTGATGAACTCCATCGAGTTGCAAGTCAAAGTTCCAGTTTTATCAGAAAGGATTGTGTCAATTTGGCCGAGTTCTTCATTCAAGTTTGAAGTACGGGCAAGAGCCGGTTTGTCCAGTTCTTCATAGTACATATTAATATCTTGATTAATGAAGATGCATTGAAGGACTTTAACCAATTCTATTGAGAAATACAAGGAGATGGGAATGAAGAAGTTGTATAGCATTAAGGCCGTCAAGAAATGAAAAACAGATGCTGCGGCGACTCTTTTAGGATCGAAGAAAATGGTGGAATCATCTGGTCTCAGATACCATCTTTTCATAATTCCGTTGTTCAAGTCACGTTTAGTTGCAATTCCAAAGAGAATAGATCCAATGAAGGCAATTAAAAACAAAACACCAAATAAGAAGTAGATAATCTTATCCATCTTCTTCTCGATTTTGCTCCTTTTCGAAGGAGGGGGAGTGGCGTTTTGAATAACCTTTGTGTCGTGACCAGTAAAGATGACTGCTCCGAATATGAACTCTGTATTACGAAGTTTTGAGTCTCGGAGAAGAAGCTGCTGGGGAGAAAGTGGATATTTTTGCCCTTCAAACTCCATGCTCCCGACAAAAGAGTACAAATTTGCATTTGGATCTTCACATTTAACAGCAGCTTTGAAATCTTGGAATTTAACTTCCTCATTTAATGAAGAAGTTACTTCCAGACCTTGTTTTAGCTTCAAATTTGTCTCACCATCCAAGTTCATGGTTTCAACGTAGCAGACTGCATCTTCGTAACTAGACGAAATCAGTAACAGGTCAGCAGGGAAGAATTCATCCTTCTTTATCTTCACTATATTTCCTACCTTGAGATTCTTCCACACCGTATATTCAAAATTGCCACCACCTTTATGACATATAACTCTTCTATTGTTCACCTCAATATCCTGCAGAACTAATCAGTTAGCTATTTTTGATAATCAACTAATCAGTAAGCTAAGTTATATAATCTGAATCGTTTGGTTTTTTGACTCTTCCTTCTGCTTAAAAATAACGTAAATAGAGTAATCACATTCGGATTATTCATTTTGTATTGCTGTGTAATTCGAGCAACTGTAAATCCTTATATTTACGACTCTTGTATACATACTATCCTCTCCAGTGAAATTTAGACATGCGAATTCACACATGTGCTCTCTCATTTAGTCATTTCCTCTTTCTCAACACTTTCATGTATTTTAAATCCATATAAATATTGCATTACATATGGAAAAATTGAATGTCTAATAATTTACACAAAACTTAAAATGTAGAAAATTGAAAATATATATTAGATACTAATAGAATAAGTGAATAGATCTAGCTAATAACGTAGCTGGCCAAACGAGACCTTAAGTTTGATCTGTAACTGACTGTGCTGACTCAGCACAGTTCAGGTTTAGATCAGAATATTCACATGGATACACTCGTTTTCTCTCAGATTCTTTCTGCAATTTCTCACTGTTCTTAGATTCTATCAAATACTACTTCGCACTTTTATGCTCTTGACAATACTGTCATATTTTAAAATAACTAAGAATCTTCAAGTCCAGTTTGAAAGTGATCTTCGATTTTATTTTAACAAATGCTCAAATTTGTAAGGAAGTTACTGAGAAACAGAATCCAAAGCACACGTATCAGCGTCGTTTTTGTGTGGGACACTATGAAGCACGGACACTCCTCGGATTAGAAGTGTTCCGGTGTCGGACACGTGTCATGTCCGACACCGACACTTGAAATTACACTGAATTATGTGATATTTTTCAAATTATTAGCTGTGTCGGCATGTCAGTGTCCGTGTCGTGTCCGGTGTCCGTGTCTGTGCTTCATAGGTGGGACATCACACACACGTTGAATCTAAAATGTCATTTCTACATTCAAATCTACACACTTTTAACATTAAAAGAACAAGACTCACAACACGATAAACTTCTTATCACAATATACTAGTAACTAGTACCTGTTTTTTCCGACGAAAATCTTCAACACCTTCCTTCACCATAGTTGCACCAACTATAACAGCTAAAGGAAGAATAGCACTAACAGCAGTATAAGGAGCAAGTTTTGTGAAAGCTAAGATACCAGCAACAAGGAAAAAGAAATTAGCTACCCTCCTAAACTGCTCAAACAATGACTTAGGCAAGAAAGTAGCAAAAGTATATTTTGTTGACCTAACAGAATTATCAGCATAATCCTTAAAACCTGATTCAAACCTATCTTGTTGTTCATTACATAAAACAACCCTAGAATACCCTTGTCTTCCAATCTGTGAATGCTCTCTCTTAAAGTTTGGTTTTTTACCACATTTAAATGAATAGATCTTACTCAAATTAAGCTTCTTCATCTTCATGATGAATTAATCCAAAAAATATTTGACAAAAAAGGGCCACTGAGATTTTATCTTCCCTAAAAGTAACAGACAAATTTGTAAATTTCCTTAAAGTCTCAAAAACCTACCCCACTTACACAAAAGACACTTTTTAGTCATCAACAAACAAAATCATCACAAACACAATAATTTAGAAACCCTTTGAACAATAAACATCAAGTAACAATTTTTTTAGTTAAATCTCAAATTTTTCTCACTTCCCACTTCAATAAAAATCCAAAGGGTATTTTTTAAAGAAGAAATGAAAACAAAATATGGAAAAGAAACAAATGGGTCAAAATATGAAAGAGCTCCAATGAAAAACAAAAAGAGTATGCAAAATTATATATAGAAAACTAGAAACAATGTCAAAACTAATGATATCTAGAAGAAGGAGAATAAGGAGGTGAAGAAAAGTAGAAACATGGCATTTTGAATTTGACTCTGAAAGGAATATGAAAATTATTTTTGAGCATTTTTTTCCAAATTGTCGTGTTATTTGTACGAAATTGACTCTTGAAAGAATACGAAATTGCCGGAATCAAAGTGAAAGTAGCAGCGAAATAGTCGTTTGAAAGAAAAAACATAGAAAGATCTGGTTTTTTAAGGTACAATGTTTTTTTTTTTTTTAACAATATAAGATAAAAAAAAAAAAAAAAGATTTTTTTGTGTTTGAAGGAAAATATACTTAAATGCGAGCAGCGATTAAACCTCAGCTGATTAATGAATTTCACCACATACGAATTAGAGTATTTAAAAGAATTTAAGTCTCTTATTCAAAAAAAAAAAAAATAAAGTCAAATAAT
>Ga0228711_1008015_pt1 | contig 15021 bp, 6 predicted proteins | sample MedpolnodulmetaG_2_FD_177996 | JGI IMG/M metagenome (GOLD analysis project Ga0228711, IMG submission 177996) | Root nodule microbial communities from Medicago polymorpha collected in Santa Monica, California, United States - brown nodules | ecosystem: Host-associated > Plants > Roots > Nodule...
TTTGTCTATGGTCCTGTACACTTGAACAAATATTAGCATATCCAATTGACAATTTTTAATACCTTGTTATCATCAAAACCTTAAGAGTGACATATGTTAAACATTTTTGTTCTACCAAACTCCCCCATTCTAAGGGTAATGTTTGATAAACGTATTTTGTTCCAACAGACTTTGTTGTGGATTTACATTTAATGATGAATTGTCCATAGGTGCCCTTGTTGGGCTAGATGGAGGATCATTACTGCGAGTAGAATGTACCATTTCTGGAAGTTTCTTTCTACTCCTCAAGAACATACACAACAAAAATCACTGAAAGTTGAACACAAGGAACGAATTTACGCAAAAGTACAACCCGCCCATTGGGCGTGCCAATTTGTTTACCTTGGATTTTGGTAAACTACTTAACTAGTTTTAGGAAGGGTGAGCGAGATCAGCCATCAAATCTCAAGACCGTTTGTACTTGATTGCTTAATTTTGTTTGGTGACTATTCTAGCGAACTATGAATATAACCGTCGAAATCTAGAAACAGGATGAGACCCGTCTAGATTATTTTCAGTGGATCGATGCAAAGGCTTTAAAAAAAAGGATTTAAAGGATAAAGGAAAAAAGAAAATAGTCTAGACTAAAAATTGCATTTGAGTAAATGAAATGGAAAAAAGGGTGGTACACAGATTCATACGTTATGGCTTGTTTACTCGTTTCTCCTTTGTGTGTGTGCGGATAGTTTGAGTGTGTAAGCTTTTAGTATGTTTGAATTGTAACCCGTTTTCCATAGAGGAAAATGCTACTTATACTAAGTAAATGCCTACGGACACGTTTAGGATGTAACCGCTAATAACTGCTACGGGTGTATTTGAATTCCAAATAACACCTCTTTGACGAGGAACCGTCATTTAGCTCCTTTCTCTGTCGGACCATCCTTTCGATCAGCAAATGTTCTGGTCTTCATTTCGATTGTCAAACTTGACACTTGAACTTGCTTCGTTCACTTCGAAATCTGGGTCAAACTTTATTGACTGTATTTATTATATCCTGTTGAAAATACAGGCTAACACCCACAGAATCGTGTTCAAAAGACGCTGCAGTTTGGTCTGATCCCTATGGCGTATGCGAAGTTGCTTCCCGTTTTGCTTGAAAAGAACCTTGTCCAGACCAGAGCGCCTCCTCGGGTGCCAGAAAGACTGCCAAATTGGTATCGATATGACCACTCTTGTGCCTTCACCAGGACATGACATTGGGCACTGTTACGCTTTGAAAGCCGAAGTCCATAAGCTGATCGAAGCAAATATCTTGTCTTTCGAAGGTTCGAATCTAAATGTGCAAGCTAATCATGGGGCATAACCTATCAATATGGTGCAAGACAATCCCGAAGAGGTGGTACCTAGTGTTGTGACACATGGGGTGGTTTTCTGAAATTGGATCGTTGTTGATGTTCCTTCTGCTACTAATTTGTTCAAGTAATGTGTTTGTTTGTTGTTTTCTGTTTTTCAAAAAATTCATGTCGTCCCGCCCAAGACGAAAGTGAACTTGTGCAGGGATTTTTGCTTCATGTATTTACATCATTAATAAAAAAGGTCGTTTTGATCCCGACTTTGTTTATATTTTGTGCTTTTTATGGAAAAATGGTAATAAAAAAACCTAAAAATCTTTTCCAGATGTCTACATACAATCATTCACTTGCTAAAATCAAACATGCAGATTAAACATTGATAAAACCCATTGAGCACCTTGACCCTGTACTCCCTCTCGACTTTGAGTTCCTAGTGTCCGAAGCTGAGGAAGAGGAGAATGAAGGATTTCCTGATAAGATCTCTCTCCTACTGGGGCATCTTAGTCAGTGAAGCTACTGCAAATAAAAAATATCAAGAAGATTATCTACAAGATGGCGTTCACTTACAAAGACTGGCATGAGATGCTACTGTTCGCCTTGCACAGATATCGTACTTCAGTACACACTTCAACAGGGGAAACCCCCTTTTCCTTAATATAAAACATGGAGGCCATGCTTCCCGTGGAGGTCGAAGTCCCATCAATGAGAGTTCTGATGAAAGCCAAGCTTGATTGAACTTAAACGCATGACTACCTTGTGTCATGGACAATTATATCAAAAGAGGATGAAACAAGCTTTTGGCAAGAAAGGTCGCCCCCGTGAAGGAGCCCTTGTGCAAAATACAACCAGACTTTAGGGACAAGTGGACGCCTAACTATGACTCTTGCGATTATAGATGGTGACGAACTCGCATGTCCTGTGAAGGCCGATGCAGTCAAGAAATACTTATTCTAAAAATATAAGAACAGCTCGGTAAGTCACAAGCCTGAAAAGGCGGCTTCGGCAAAAATGAGCGTCTCGGTGGATTGAAAACCAGAAAGGGCGGTCCAGGCAAAAATTAGAGACATGAACAGAAAATGATTATCTTGATAGATTCAAAACCTTAAAAGGAAATCTATGCAAAAGTTAAGGATTATGACAAAGTAACTGCATCGGGTCAGACACAATCCACTTGGGGCATCTCAGTTATCAAAGGACCTCCGATTTGAAGCATCTAAGCAGCGAAATTCAAAGTTGTTTGGGAGAATAGCGGTTATTGTGTTCAATGTACATTTCCCATATATTTACCATTTTCCAAACTTTGCAAAGATCCGTGGGACCACGCCATTGGCAGGCCACCACTCAATTAATAAAATTTGAGCATGTGCCCATTTATTTGGAATTCTCATTTATTCTATTTTTTATGGTAATACGTGAAGCAAAAAAATATATAAAACTTTTTTCGCATCTTTTGAAAAGTGTAAACAACAAACACACTCTCTTTGAACTCGTGAGTAGGTGATGCGTACGTCAACATCCGCCTCGAGAATGTTTTAAACTCTGCCAAATAAGCATGGCTAAATACTGTGGGAGGACTTCTATCAAAAAAAATTAAAAAAAATCGCTAAGCTGAAAACTTGAAAAGGCGGCTTAGGCAATAGAGGGCGTCCCGGTGGACTGAAAACCCAAAAGGGTGGTCTAGGCAAAAATTAGGGGCACAAAAAAGGAATATATTTCCGGTGGACTGAAAACCCGAAAGGGCGGTCCAGGAAAAAGTTAGGGATTCTAAAAAACCAAAAGAAAAGAGGCATGGTGGCTAAGGCATATCAATGGAAGAACACTCTGTGCCGGCTTACAAATGGCGACGTTTCTTCCAGATTTTTTTGGTTTGCAATGGTCTTTCTCCCTATGAGGCATCAGTTTCTACCTTGTGTCGGGCTTCACCCCGTCAATGGCTCGATTTGTCTCCAATGATACCATCTCCGATGAAGTGTGTCGAGTGTTTGTACTATGATGTCAGTCCGCCTCTCATCTTACTTGTCCAGTCTTGTTTCATCGAGTTCACTTGTCATATACAATTTATACAGTCATACATTCATGTATTCGTACATTCATACATTCACGCCTACACAGCATATACACAGCATCAATCATACATGATTGCATAAGTCACTCGGACTCTTTTTGCTATATCTCTTCAGATCGGTCTTGACCTAAACAGCAAGTGGCGGTTTCTTTATAGAAATAGCTTGAAAATTTCATAAGCCGAGCCTAGCTCGCAAAATTTCATAAGTCAAGCCTAGCTGGCAAAATTTCATAAGCCGAGCCTAGCTCACAAATTTCATAAGCCGAGCCTAGCTCGCAAATTTCATAAGCTGAGCCTAGCTCGCAAATTTCATAAGCCGAGCCTAGCTCGCAAATTTCATAAGTCGAGCCTAGCTCGCAAATTACCATGGGCCAAGTGAATAGCTTGCAAATACCCTATGCCAAGCGAATAGCTTGCAAATTCCATGTGCCAAGCGAATAGCTGGCAAATACCATGTGTCAAGCAAATAGCTTGCAAATACCCTGTGCCAAGCAAATAGCTTGCAAATACTCTGTGCCAAGCGAATAGCTTGCAAATACCCTGTGCCATGAGAATAGCTTGAAAATACCCTGTGCCAAGCGAATAGCTTGCAAATACATTTTCCCCTCATGTGCCAAGCGAATAGCTTGCAACTACATTTTTCCATTATGTGCCAAGCGGCATGTTCTACAAACGAACAGCTTGTAATTACCTTAAGCTTTCTCAAAAGTGTCAATCCCAGTATGTGGGGTCACGAGATGCCACTCACTGTGCCAAGCGGCAGGTTCTACAAACGAACAGCTTGCAAATGCCTTAAATTTTCTCCAAAGTGCCATCCCCAATATGTCGGGTCACGAGATGCCACTCATCATGCCAAGCGGCAGGTTCTACAAACGAACCGCTTGCAAATACCGTTTAAATTTTTCTCAAATAGTGTCATCCTAGTGTGTCTGGTCAAAAGGTGTCACTAAAAAGTTTTTGTCTTTATTAAGCTATCGATCTGAACCAATACGATAGTAGACAACCATTTCCCTAGTGAAACTACATTATCCCCCAGCGGAGTTGGATCCCTTCCTTTAACGAACTTGGGTATCATGTTGTTGTTTCTCCCCATCAGTCAAAACATATTTGTCGTCCTGCATTCATACTTGCATCACGATCATTCCATAGTATCTTAGGGTCAAAAATGGTGTACTTTGTATTTAAGTCTCTTCGGCCCGTCGAATCGAAGATTTCATCTTCAAGTCTCCGGACGAAGAAACGTAAATAGGGGCATCTGTCATACCCCAATTTTTGACCTAAGATACTACTGTCATATGTCTTTCGGCCCGGAATATTTTTTGTCTATTCAAGAAAAATTTTGGCAGAGATATATTTTAAAATAACTCATTTTGATTCGTTTTCGGGCACACCTTTTATTTTATTTAGTCTTTTATTTATTTTATTTTTTAGTTTTTATTTATTTTATTTTTACCTTTTATTTTATTTTTATTTAAAAAAAATTATCTTATTTTAATTAGTCTTAAAAAATTAAAAAAAGTCTCCAAAGGGGTCCGAAAATTTTTTAGCCAGCGCCACCATTCGTGGCAAGTCACATTGTCAACTTCCCCATTTCAAAAATCATTCAAATCACATTCAACACCCATCAAAATCCATTAAACCAGTTTTCTATTTTCATCAACCTTTGAACCTATAAATAGAGCTCTCATTCCTCACATATACTCACACAAAAAGTTCTTTTGAGTTGTCAAAGAACTTTTCTCTCTTCTCCCTCCTTTAGCTTGTGTTGACGAGCTATTCTTTTCCTATCCCTCTTTTTTTGTCCCGTCGGATTTTAAGAGTGGTCTTCAGACCATAGTCCCTATTTAGATTATTGTCCCTAAGAGGTATTTTAAAATACCTCATTTTTTGGTTCATTTTTGGTCCACTTTTTATTTCATTTTATTATTATCATTTAACATTTTAATTTTTGTCATTCGCAATTAGAATGTATTTAGGGAAATTGTAAATATAAAGAAAAATATGCATTGTCTTTTATTTATTTATTTATTTATTCAGCTTTTATATTAAAAATGAAAAAAAAACTATGTTAGTTTATTATAAAAAGGGAAAGGGGTTTCGTTTTGATCGAATGTCACTACGAAAATCTCTCGCGCTTTTATTTTATCGTCACGTTAATTTTTAGGTTTTAAATAATAAATAAAAAAACAAAAATAAAAAACATTCAAATATTCAAAAAAAAATCAAAAAGAGTTCCCTTTCTTAAATAAAATTTAAAAAAAAACTTGATTCTTATCAAGAGACTTTTTCATTTAATTTTTTAAAATGAAAACTTTAATGCATTTAATCGTATATAAACTTTTTTCTAAAACTAAAAAACAACAAACAAATTTTTCTCTTTGCCATTTGGCTTTCATTTTTAAAACATTTTCAAAAATAATTAAAAAACATCAAACAAATCACTCGGTTTTTTACCTCGAACTACGTGTTTTTATCCCTCGCGGATATGTAGGCAAAATACACTTGTCTTTCCAAATCAAAAAAAAAAACATTTTCTTTTTTTTTCACCACATTAATCTTTTTTTAAGCAAATAAATAAATTATAGCAAAAAAATAAATAAAAGCAAGAGGTTCCTATAGAGTACTATAGACGTTTAGGGTGTTAAATACCTTCTCTTTACGTAACTAACCCCCGAACCTTAAATCTCTAAAAATTGTGGGTTTATTCGAACTTTTCCCCCTTTCCCTTGAAAAAAATTAAAGCTCGGTGGTGAATAAAAATTTTTGAGTCAATGCTAATCAATAACATGATCTTCGAAAATCAACGCGACAATATTAGAGCAGTTGAGTTTGGTTTGCAATTTAATTTGCATCAGGTTGCTTGTGATAGAAATTGTGTATTCGGGACTCTTTTTTTTTTTTGCAAGCACCTTGCACCAATCAATCAACTTTAAGCCTACAATTAATAAACTTTTTGAGGGTATTTTTTGAATCAGCCAATTTATTAATAAACTTTTTGAGGGTATTTTTTGAATCAGCCAATTTATTTGAAACTCCCCATGTGAACAAGACGGACAAGCATAGACAATGACAGTACAAATCTATGAAGCCCCGATACGGATACAGGTGCGGGTGCGATACGGATAAGCAGATACGCGAATTTTTTTAAATTTAGGATACGATACAGTTATGATACATTACCAAAAATTTATAATAAAACTTATGTATGTAAAATAATTGAAGAAAATTAACATTGATTATTACTCTTCATTATTGTATTATAAAAGTTACAATTTTTTAAAAATAATACATGTGATCAAAATAACAAATTTTGAAAGTTTTCTTATAAACCATATTACATTTTCATATGTTATGATATCGAGAGAAACATCATTAAAAGAACTCCATGATATAACACAAATTTTATCTAATGTTGATTAACTGAATCATCTTTCTTGCTACATTCATCCACACGAAGTATAATTTTAAGTGGTTCATCGAGAAACAATTCTACTGATGCATATCTAAAATTGAATAATATACATCTATAAAGAATTTTTACAACATTGTCTCATTATTTTACTCTTCATCTTTTTCTTGGATACGTATATGTGAAGTATCTTAGAAGTATTCTTGTGTATCGTGGAGTATCACATAAGTATCTGATAAAATATTTATTAAAAATTAAAATAATTAATTCCGATACTTCGTGGATACGTATCCGCGAGTATCCGTGGAGTCTCGGTATCTGATACGTATCCGATACGGATACTCTGCATTTTGGAGTATTCGGGCGTCATAGGTACAAACACACACTCCATGATAGAAACACAGTACAAACACACCAAAAGAGAGGCTAAATAGGATGACATCTTTAAACAATAATGCTTCCAACACATAAATAAGACATGCAAAGTGTCAACTCAATTACAAAACATCAAATTTGAAAAACCTCACTTATTTAGAAGCTTGTCTCAAACATATTATGTCATGCTTAGTCAAAAAATGAGAATATCTACTAATTATGGTTTCAAAATCATAATTGTTTTATCATATTTAGGTAAAAGATGAAAATAGGACTAATCACATTGGGCAGATTGCATTTGCATTTTCTGATATGACTTTTTCTTTCTTCAATAACAATTTAAGCCATTACTAGACAGAGAAATGGAAATACTGGATATAGAAATTCAAATCCATTTCAAAGAAAACAAGCATCAAAAGGTCAACAAGCAAGTGTTTGTTTTGAATCCAAATCTTTGAGTCGGTGCTTAAGCTCTACATAATATCTAACCACATATCCAAACGTTCTGGTACAATATTACAATCACCAAAACAAACAATGCATATGTTTAGCAAGAGAATATATGGATCCAAAACAAAACAGTTTGTAAATCAAATGACCATAAAATACTCTAAAAATTACTAAAAAAAAAATCCAATAATAGATCCAAAACATGTAGCAGATCAGCCACAAAAATATATACCTAAGAGAATATTAATGGCTTGATTTCATCTTAAATGCCTGCAATCCAATCTTCTCCGAAATCAGTTGTCTACGATCCATAACCTTCTTCTCGGCAATCTGGAACCTATTCCACCTCTCCTCCAATGCAATCCTCTCGGATTTCCCCATCAATTCCAATCCTCTTTTCACGTCATCCATGTTCAGCCCAGCCAAAATCATATCAGTATCGAATCGAATCATTTGACTCAAAATAACACTCTTATCAACACCACCTTCCACTTTAGCAGAACCACAACCTATTTCTCCCATTTTCAAATCTATATTTGCCACTTTCTTGGCACGCTTTGTTTCTGCCTGGGACCCTCCCAATTTTATATATGCTTCTTCTATGGCTGGCATATTTGCCTTTAAGATGGACCATTGATCCACATTCAAATTTATTCCTGAAACGCAGAAAATAGAAATCGAAAACAATTTTCAATTGTAAAAACATAATTATGTTTCGTATAAGACAAATAAAATTACAGATAAAGTCAAGGATGTGTAGGTAAAGACACACCTACTTTTGAAATTACTTTTTTTTATCTTGTCATTAAGGTCTTGTATGCATTTTTAATCTCCAAGGATGTGTACTTAAATTATGTAATTCCTAACTCTAATGTTGTGTTATATTTGAGTGTTTCAGGTTTCTTAGATTGTGTTTGTTGGGAGGAAGATTTGAGATTTACAAAATCATATCAATCTTACCATATGTATTGTGGTTATTTGCTTACATTTTTTTATATGTGCATCGAATACAATATAGCTACTTTTAAAGTGAGCTTAAATGACCTAAAGTTGTACTGTTTTTTAAAGAACAAAAATATATTATTTAGAGACACAACAGTTGCATAAGAAGTACAAGTGTGTAAGAGAACATACAAAAGACAACATGCACCATATATAGGAGGCACCAACCGAAAACAATAAAACCCAAATGGGAATCAAAGATGACATTGATGAAAGCTAAAAAGTATGCAAACTTTGAGGACTTTCTTTTTCACGTAACATGAATAAACTTAAACAAGATCATAATATGATCATATATGTATACAAAACTAAAATTACATAGAGGTTTAATATGATAAAAAGCACAATACATTTTACCTTTCTCTATAGAAGGATATTCCATTCCGTCTTGATCCCAAAAAAACTTCCTAATGGAGACAAATTTTGTCTTACTCCACTTATTCCACTTTTGAATTGTAACTTTCTTTTGGCTTTTAAGCTGAAATTAGAGAAGAAAGAAAAAATTATAATATCTAAGAGTCATTTTTTTATTTATTTATCTAAGGTATTATTAACCAAAATAAACTAGTAGAAAAAGATGAAAATACTTTGAAGATGAATCGATGGTTATGATGGTCGTAGACATTATTGTCGGAAACTTCCTCTTCTTCCATTTGAGCATCATCCATTTCTGCTACAAGCTCACAAGTTCCTCTTGTGCCTAACGAATACATTGTCTAATACTCTCACGTAAAGAACTACCAGCAAAATAACATAAGCAAGGTCTAATCAATTTCTAAAATAAATAGAATCTCATTAAGGAGGTCTAAAAATAATGTTTATAATCATACATGCTAATTGAAATCTATGTTCTTAAATACTACGCAAATGCTTAGATTTACCACAACAATGACAAAAACAACTCAAAAAGTTTAAATGTTTAAACATGTTTTTTAGAATGAATTTCATCAAGGTTTGAAGCTAAAAACAATAATGAATTTAAAACATCCATATGTATCCATAAATTTGAATTTTTTATGAAATTCAGATTTGGAAGATAATTTCAACTAAACAAAGCCAACGCATTCAGAATGGAAAATAGAAATAGATATGGATGTTTAACAAATAAGTTGGCTTTATGAATTCTTTGAATCTCAGAGTTAGTTCATATTCACATTCAATTATAAAAATTCAAAATCCAACCCCTAAAGTCATAAATTCAACAAATATGTAGGCTAAAAAACTAATAATCAAGAGGAGAAAGCTTACCGGAAACAAAAGGAGAAGGCAAGATTAAATGTGAGAGTTGATATTTTAAAATCTAAATGCCAACCAGTCTTATTTGATTAGACAATGTGTTTGGTTCTTTCTATGACTTGTGAAGTAGTTTGTGCAGAAAGAGTGTAAAGTAGTTTAGGTGTCAATAATAAACATATTTTTGCTTTCTTACTACATTGACTTTCTTTCATTCATTACAGCTGCTTCTAATTACTCATTATTAATTACCAAGACATGTATAGGCAAATTTCTACACAGTGCACCACCAAGTATTGGCTCACAATTTCTACACATGACATATATAGGCAAATCCAACATTATAATTCATTATTTTTTAACTCGTTTAATGCATAAATAAGTCTAATCACAATCGGTAGAATTTTTCAGTCTAAGATATTGTTCCAATTATTTGTTTAAGTAGGACAAAATTGTCTAATTCAAAGCCCTCTTCACAAATTTTTTAACACCACGGACAAACTTTTTTTTCCAATCCATGGCTATTAGCATGTACCCCTATTGTACATCCAAGAACGATCCATTTTCTATACGGCAAACAATTAACTAATCACCCACAAAACAAGTTAGAAAAACGTACAAATCACTAAAAAAGTGATTGTCTTTGTGGGTTATTAGATAGTATAACATAATATTACAAAGAGAAACCACAAATTAAAATACATATTACATAACGTAACCAAGAAGAAAAATTTCAATAACATTTTTTTTTTTTTGAAGCAATAACATATTTTTGAAAACATAATTATTTTATCTAATGAGGAATAAATCACAAAACAAGTAAAATAGAAAAGAAAACAAAAAGTCCCTTTTTATGGAAACAACTTCTGTTATATAAAAATAGTTTGTCTATTTCGTATTGTTATAAACAAAAATTATACTAGAGCAACGGAGTTTGGTTTGCAATTTAATTTGTATCAGGTTGCCTGTGATAGAAATTGTGTTTTCGAGACTCTTTTTTTGCAAAACAGGGTATAAAATGAAATGAGTTGTGAGTACTTGTCTCATACATGTATGTTTTCTTTTGCAAGCACCTTACGTCAATCAAAATGCAAACTAAAGTCAGTTGGTCTAGAATAAAACTAAAAGGTCGAAAAATTAATTAAGCAATCATGGTTACAATTGAACTCTAAGCCTACAATTGATAAACTTTTTGAGGGTTTTTTTGAATCAGCCAATTTATTTGAAACTCCCCACCCAAACAAGATGGACAGGCATAGGCATTCACAGTACAAACACACACTCCATGATAGAAACACAGTACAAACACACCAAAAGAGAGGCTAAATAGGATGACATCTTCAAACAATAATGCTTCCAACACCTAACTAAGACAGCAAAAGTATCATATACCCGCTATAAACCCACTACCTTATTCTATGACAGCAGAAAACAAGAACCAAACATACAGCAGCTATAAAATCCACCATTTGTCAACTCAGTTACAAAACATCAAATTTGAAAAACCTCACTTATTTAGAAGCTCGTCTCAAACATATTATGTCATGCTTAGTCAAAAGATGAGAATATCCATTAATTATGGTTTCAAAATCATAATTGTTTTATCATATTTAGGTAAAAGATGAAAAGAGGACTAATTATAAGGACTAATCACATTGAGCTGATTGCATTTTCGGATATGGTTTTTTCTATAAAAAAATTTGAATTTTTAATTAAATAGTAGTTTATCTAAAAAGTTGAATTATTCTAGACTAGGACAATCCTAATTTGCCAAGTCCACCACACAAGTTTCTAGAGCCACAAACGATGGATCTTATTCATGAAAGATATTCAAAGGAAAATAAAATGCAATTTGAAATGTAAAATATTTAAAATGTCCATTGCTTTAATAGGCCAAAAGTAACACAAAACTCTCAACCCACATTTCAAACTACTACGAAGCTGAAAAGTTACCATAGTAACACAGGAAAATAGATGAAGATTACCTTAGTTCAAGATATCGACGGAGGACAGGATGACAATTAAAGATCGAGTGTTGTGGAGCGAGAGTTGCGATCGAGAGTTGCGAGCGAGAGCTGAAACAACAAGAAAACAGACATGATTCAGATTTGAGTCATTTTTCCCATTCAAAAAGCCTTAAATTTTACAAAATTTCCTTCTTTTAATTAAAGTTTTTAACTTCATCATTAATCCCAAAACCCAATAGAGAAACAACACAATAGTAACTCTCAATACGCTATAACAAGCAGGGATTAATAAAAAAGAATTTACATAGAAAGACGACGAACCCTTCTCCAACATTAGAGTTGATAAAAAAAGAACCAATAAATCAAATGCATATATGATATATATAGTAGAAAAATTAATAATTCAGATTTGAGTTATTATTCCCATTCAAAAGCAGTAAATAACTTCCCAGTATAAAAACTTCATAATTCAGATTTGAGAGTTACTTTTCCCATTCAAAAAACCTTAGATTTAATTTTTTTTTCACATCTTTAAATTAAAGTTTGTAACTTCATCATCAATCTCAATACCCAATAACAAAACAACACAAGAGGAGCTCTCATCAATCTCAAATATAGTCACAGTGAAGCATAAAGCAAATAGCACAGTAGCTAAAAACGTGAGTTCAAATCTTAACATATAACTATTTTTCCATTTTCAACATCCACATCCTTCCTAAATATTTTTAAATTTCAAATCTTAACACAAGGGTACTGCAAAATGTTACGAAAAAAGTTTCAAAAGAACAGCAAGAATGCATATATGCTTAACATTAGATAAATTGAAAAAAAGTAATCACGTGAAAGAAGGAAGTCACAGCCGTGTCTTGGTTAAATTATAAGGACAGAAGGGGCAGACCTGGACTCAGAATATCACTGGGGCACAATTTTCTTATCAAATAATTAAATAATAGTAAATATAATAAGAAGTTGTATTAAAAATAGTTGTAACAACCAAAATTACAAAGAAAATGTTCTATTTTCTATTTGTTGAAAATGAGCTAAAATTACATCATTACTAATTGTTTTAAGAACATCTCTTTCTATGTATGTTACAAGACATTTAACCATTGACTTTGTTACTCTCACAACTCCTAACTCTGTCTCCCGGCATAACTGAACAAAAATTCTAAAAAAAACATATTAGATTACTCCATTACAGTGTGTCAAAACATGAACAAAAGCTTCAGATCATTTCTGTTAACATGTGTCAACACTCAACAACGTAACAAAGCAATTAACATAAGCCTAAAAAAGTAGTAAAATATTTCCCCCCTTTCCAGCCGTTGGAGGAACTCTTCAGGATGTAAATAATAGCAAACAGAGGGTTATTACACACCTAGCACAAAATGGGAGCAAGCAAATGAAGGTAGCTTTTAGGTTTCATGAAAAAATAAAAAAATAAAGAAAAGAGAGGAAAGACAGTGTAAATGGAAGAAACGGCGTTTGGCTTGGCAAATGGCAATTGGCATGAATAATTAACAATTAACAATAATTATACCTCTTAAATCTCAATCAGATCATGAATAATTTTCTACCATTTATACATAAAAAAGAAGGAAAAAAGAGAGATGACCTAAAAAATAGAGATGTTGGTGATGATGACTGGTGTGGTGGACCGGTGGTGCATCCACGACGGTGGTGGGTTTGGTTGCTGTTGACCGGCGGTGTCGTGGTGCTCAACGGATGTTGGTGTGTGAGCGGTGGTGACTGAAACTGAAATAAGTGGAATTGGAAAGAACAAACGCGCGTTTCGGTATTTGTTTATTTCTGCATAATTTTATTTTTTTTAAATTGGGCCCGGGCCAGGTCCGCCCCTGGTGGACAAGATTAAGATAATTGCTTTTTTAACATCAAAATCTTTCTAAAAGCACAAGTAGAATACTAAAACACCCTTAGTGGCAGCTTCAATATGAATCAAGTTAACGTATATGTGTACACAAATTTAGAGTCAGACACATGTGTGCAATTTTTTATTTTTAAAATAAAAAAAAATGGTTCATTATTTATTGAATTAAAATAATTGAAAAATAAAACTCCTGTTTTTTTCTCTCTTTTTGTCCAAACCAAATAATGCAAAATCATTCCTACCCTCACCACAATCTGCCACAACACCCATAAATTCACACATTATAAATACCAATAATTGATAAGGTTTGTTCATCCCAATCCCATGATTTTGTCTGCTACCAATAAGAGATTGAGGCGAACAATTCTATCACAAGTAACCAACAAATCATAATGATGGTATAAACCATCCTACCTAATTAGTTATGCCGCAACGATAAAGAGTATTCAAAGTCCTTTTGGAGCGCAAAGAATTCAACGAGGTAGACTTTAAAACTCAAAGAACTTAATAGTGATATCAAAAGTTGAACTTATGTCCTTGCAAATTAACTCCTTATTAGCTGAATGTATGTTGTAGATTTATAAATTTTTAAGAAGAGAAAATTAACAACCTCATTTTTTTTTGTCAAATCTACGTTCAAACTCCAACCTATGCATTTATAATTTAATATCTACGACGACTAAGCTATCAATTTTTTTTGCTTGTTTAAAATAGGGTTAATTATAAATCTGGTCCCTATAAATATGTCAACTTTTTATAAAGGAGTGAAGACTGGCTGTTTGGATACTCAAGACTCAAACAACAATTTACAAGTGCCAAAACTCTACTGAAATTGTTTCACATCAAAGTTCACTTAGAATTTCTTAACAACTTCCACATCTTAGAAATTCTAGAGTCTTAAAGAGTCTGTATCTGATTTGTATTGTGAACACTACTGATTGTATATCAAATGTTCAAGCTCAAACAAATATCTTTGTAATTCTGTTTGAATAGAAGTCTCTTGATTAAGTTCTTGAGCATAGGAAGTTTATTGCAGTTGTGCTTGAGCATAGGAAGTCTCTTGATTAAGTTATTGAGCATAGGAAATCTCTTGCAGTTGTGCTTGAGTAGTTTGAAGTCTCTTGCTAGTTTTAGCAGTGAGCAATTGTAATCAGATATTACATTTTTAGTGAACTCTCCTTGAAAGTGCAAGGTGGACAGGACTACTTCCGGTTTGTGGAATGAACCTGTATAATTGCTCTCTCTCTCTCTCTCTCTCTCTCTCTCTCTCTCTCTCTCTCTCTCTCTGTTTTTTCTTCTGC
>Ga0228711_1008017_pt1 | contig 15019 bp, 11 predicted proteins | sample MedpolnodulmetaG_2_FD_177996 | JGI IMG/M metagenome (GOLD analysis project Ga0228711, IMG submission 177996) | Root nodule microbial communities from Medicago polymorpha collected in Santa Monica, California, United States - brown nodules | ecosystem: Host-associated > Plants > Roots > Nodule...
GCCGGTCCTTGAATTCGATACCGAGTTTTAAAAAAAAAAAAAAAATAGATTGTCGATAGAAAATGTCCTCTTATTCATAAAAAAGGTGTCTTTCAATAAATCAATCATAAATCAGTAATATATCTATATGTACGGTTTTTTATGTGACGTTTGGTTTTCACATTTATTTTCTAAAAGTTATTAACATACATGAAAGAAAACAATAATTTTACCAACTTAAGTCTATTAACTACCGATTGATTTTTAAAAATTGTCATCTTTCACGTGTATTAAATTTTATGTCACATCTAATTTTTATAAGGCAGAGTGAGAAGATATCAAAGAGAAATTTGGAGATCCTAACTTAGTCGGCACCCTCAACAAACTTATATCATTTGTCATTCGCTTAAAATATATATAATAGGGGAGACCAAACCAAAACCCTCTAACAAAGGACAAAACAAGTCTGAGAAAATAAAAAGGATAACAAATGAAATGGAATCTAATAGAGCCCGTGCTTAGGCAAACCGAAACAATCCCTAAAAAGGGCCTCTGTAATAAAAAAATTGGTTGTGAATCCCACCAAACGGTGGCTTGAATAGAAGGTCCCGTGCTAGAAAATTTATCTGGCATGCACTTAAAATTTTGTTACATGTATTTTGCCAAATGTAATAAAAAATTATCATCGGTTCAGCTATACACAAAATACTAGGGACAGTGTGAAAAACATAAATTCTTGAGACCAACCTGGGAGTCGTGCTTTGGTTGCCAATAACTAATATTTCAATAGAGCAGTTTCATAGGGGATTAGGAGATGGTTCACCTTTGGAGCGGGTCAGATAGGCCTTACGATTATTTTACTTCTTTTGACTCTTTGTTTAATAAGGAGTAAAAGGAATATCCTCACGACTTGCTTTTGCTACTAATGCTCGTTAAATTAACTCAATATATTTTGTTATTACCGGTCATCTGTGAGGAGTAGCCACCATAAAAGGGGGTTGCTGACACAGAAACATTATTTCAATGGTAGATGTGGAATGTAGTGCTGCACAGAAACATTTTTTTGCATGCAACCCTTGCGTTACAGTATCCAAGGTTGAGACATAATGATTATTTGTTTGCTGAATTTCCGGTTCCAAGATGAGGGGAATATGTTCCAAACCATTATTTCGAACCAATGTAGACGTGTTAACAATTTCGTTTGTGACATTCGATAAAGTAAAATGAAAGAATAATGATATTTGAACAACCATTTACTAACAACTTTTATGACTACTTCATTTTTCTCTCTTCTCATTGGTCAAAAACAATGGAGAGAGAAAAAAGAAGAGAGGGTAAGAATATAATGTGAGTATGAGAGAGAAAGTTGTCTAAAAGTTGTTAAAAAATGGTTGTACAAATATCATTTCTCAAAACGAAAATTGAAAAGAGGAGCTAACCTTGGAAGGTACCAACTGAGGTGAAGGTTGAATAGAATTAAAATCGAGAATATAATAAATAAAAAAGATATGAGCCTTTGCAACAAAAAACAAAATTATGAAATGTATAACATTCATGTTTGTCTATTTCTGTACAAAATATTAGAATATTCCTTATTTCATGTGTGCAAATTTCTAATTTAGACTAGTAGGTCCAAAGTATATAAAAGGAAATTCACCCAAGTCCACAATTTTGTGAGCTCTTTGATTAAATCAAAATTCATAGTTCTGAACCCTCACTTCTCATTTAAGTCTCAAATGTGCATATGCTTTATGTATAAAACTCTTCTACTCACCAATAATATTCAGATTTCCATTTTACCGATATCAAAATAGGGAGATTGAGTGAATTTTTCCTTATATAAAATAACACCCCTAGCAAAAAAAATAGAAGGGAAGAAAGCTCAAGCAATAAAATTATGATCTGGTGAAAAATCCCAGATGTATCTACGTTTTGCACTTCAATGAACTTCTTCTACAAAAAACAGCCAACCATCACCCATGTACAGAGTTTGTGAATCTTACATATTCATTATAATTTTAAATTCAGATATCATAATTATAACTAACAATGATTTCCTTGATTTACAACCCCCCTTACGCTATCGATTTGTCCTAAAAGAATCAGAAAAAACTATGTATAATCAAATAACAAACCAATAATTAATCCATGCACACACTACAACCAGCATTTCTATAGACTATAACATATCAACACTACAAATTAAAGCCAGCACCAGTGGCAACCACGGTTACTTATTATTTCAGATTTCACCTGTCCCAAGAGGTTGCCTTGAGGCATTTCCAGAGGCCCAGGCTTGATAATCTTTCACAAGCTGTTCAAGAAAAATAACTCAGCATAAAATAAATTGTATAAATTTCTCACTACCTAAAATTAGTACAGAACTTCAAGTAGCAAGCAATCTATTGTAGAACCATAACTCTAGCTACTGCTGTTGTAGTCAGCAAGTAAGCATCAGTAGCAGCAATAAAGAACTAAAAGACTGATGAAATAAAAGGTGAACTCAGGTCAATTTTACTTTGTTATATAATACGTTATTCGCAAAGATTTATATCAATGCCGTAGATATTGTAAAAAATGTATTAGTACTGTGTGAGTCACTAAGAGGGTCTACAACCTCCCTAGCCAAATGGCTCCATACATTTACCTAATAAACGGCCTACCCTTCTCTATTCCCTTCCACCATTAATAACCCTCACATGGTCTAGATAAGAGTCAATTAAAGTTGCTTCGAAGAGAGTTGCACAAAATAAAACATCACAACATGTAATATGGTATTAATGATATTTTTAATAATAAGTTTTCATAGGATGATTTTTTTCTATATAAAATCCAAGGATATTATGAGTATTTGAAAATTTTATGACAATTGGCATTATCACAGATGATGGACGAGACCACCAAACACCTATCTTTAGTAATTTTTTTTTTATGGATTTCACATTTTAGGCTTCAATTATTATACGTTACTTTGTTGGAAAAAATTACAATATTGTAAAACAAAATGTTCTCTCTGTCTCTAAATTCTAATACATCTAGCTCAGTTGTGCTAAACACTGCGAAATATTTATACAATACATAGTAAAACAAAATGTTCTCTCTGTCTCTAAATTCTAATACATCTAGCTCAGTTGTGCTAAACACTGCGAAATATTAATACAATACATATAAAAGGACTGATTTCTACCCAAGAAATGTGATTTTTAAACTTGAATTTGCGGAAACACCCACTCCCTAGTTCATTCAAATATTTGTGTAAAAGCCGACAGAATAACATGACTGAATCTCTCTACCTAAATTTTCAATTTGATGAAGGTTAGAATCTGTACGGAGAGACTACTGGTCATGTACGTGCAATGAAAAAGATAAAGAAATCACAGATACTTCATAGAGGCTAGGTTTACAGTCATTTGTTTTCCTAGATTATGTGTATTTCAAAGGTTGGCAGTGTTTTGTTTAAGGTTAATAAAGTCAACATACTTGTTCCCTTCCCAGTAAAACTTTTCAGGTTGAATATGTCATGGTCAAATTTCCTTCCAGAGGATGACATGAATATCACAGTCAAATTTTATTGTTCTTTCCAGGATGATGAGAATTTGTTTCTTGAGATATTGCATCTGCTACTCATGAGTAGGGATATGATGACTTGGTACTCAATTCAGATCAACATAATTTATGGTGAGGATATGATGACTTTATGAGATAGGATACCTTGTCTGAAAGTGACGTCAGATTTATATAGGATAAATAGTTTAGGCTATTGAGTCTATACATCAACAAAATTATGTACATTGGTATTAAATACTCCATTTATAGAGTAATCTTGTTTTATCTATTACGATACAATTTTTTGTATGGTGAACTTAGAATGCAATCTTGTATAACTTTTAGATAATTTCCAAACATACTGTTCGAGTTATAATTCCTATCATGATTGCAGCTAAAATCATTTCAAAATGATAGAATGCTGAGAACAGTTTGATATATGAAGCCAAAATTATATACGTATTTGTGATTGAAACTAAATCAACCTTGGTCAGTATTTTATGTTCTAGGGATATCAGTCAGACAAGTAATGACTTGATAGATATGGACAATAGAGACTCATATGTGGACCAGTTAAACCATTATATTAGATTGTAGTACACTAGAAGAAAAAAGATAGTCCTATAGGTTAGAAAGTGAGTTGCTGTTGGAGGGGTGTTCGGTAAATCAATGTGTTAGGTGCAAAAGTGAAGGAGGTAAACTGTCTAATTTAAGATACTAAGTAGTATAATAACATAATAAAATCAACAAGTATTTTGAATTGTCAAGTTATGTAACTTCGACTCAAATTTTTATCATAGTTATAATTTCACAGACCCTCATGTGCGTAAACATTCAAATTTTTATACATACACTGGTTTCTTCTTATACATGTAATAATTTATCAATCTTTTTGTAGTTGGCAATTTTGTTCGATGTCGAGTTATGTCCTTGACGCATGAACACACTTATGCTGATTATATTTCATGGATATGGTTACGAGGCAACATTGAAACATTTCCATGCCAAAGTGCAAGTGCAACCTGTTACCCTTAGGTGCATTTGGTTAGAACATAACTATCTTACTTTTAAGGAGGTCTCCTTGGAGTAAAAGTTGATTCGGGATAAGATTAGGCGTCTCACTTTTGGCTTCATTTTGGCATAAAGCACATGAATTTTAAACAGGGCACCAACCAGATATGTCAAGGATTGGGTGGCTTTGATTAATTTTGTGTGTTTTGGTCTTAAGTTAAGGAGGACTCGATGTTCCTCTATCCCTTTGTAATTTGTTCTTTGTCAGAGTGAACTTCTGTTATGATATCATCAAAACCAAAGTTAGTTGTAACAAAGAGATTGGAATCTCATGGAATGAGAGGTGTGTGCAAGGAAGTGACACACAGGGTATATAATAGCAGTGTAAGGAATGAGAAAGGGTGTGCTGAATTTGATGAAAGTCTTTATTTCCTCCCTTTGGCACTGTTTGGAATGACTTCTTTAGGCTTGTACAAAGATCTATCTAACTTTCACTTCTCTTCCCTTCTATAAATTGTTCTGTTCTTTGGTTATGAGTACTTGTATTTCTCAATCATTTGTTCCTTTGTACTCATCATTGTACCAGTGAAAGGTGTTTCAGCATTCATTCTGTTACTGGTGTTAATCTCTGGTCATGAATATAGGGTTCTTATTTCTCGAAATATGTTCATTTATCATCTCCCAAAAATCCAAACCCTTGCAATATATTTCATACAAAAATAGAAACACATTAAAATCAAACATGTAAATAATATGCCGAGCTTTAACAAACCTGTGACATAAAACGGGGAAGCATAATCTTTAGTATTTGTTCAAGGACTTGAGTCCCAGCTGATTCAATTGCTTGCTTTGGTATTGCTTTGAAAGCGAAAGGAATTTCAATGCTTACCTGAATTCGACATAGCAATGCAAAGAAAATTTAACTCAAATGACACAAAATAAAAATCAGAAGAAAACGATAGTAAACTAGAGTACTACCACCTCAATTATAGTGTCTGATGTGAGTTGCTGCACTAATGACTTATCTGAGTCACTTTCACATGATATCCGGTTCACCATTATAGCTGCATTACCACATTAAAGTATTGAAAAGACATTCCTGAAAGTAGCATGAATCAAATGACATGACATATCCTATAGATTGCCTTTTTCCCTTTCTCAAGAAGGGAACAAGAAAACTACCTCTACTTCTTGAGTAAACATGGAGGTATCCATATAATTTTGGAATCACCGTAACCATCCTTAGCTACATTCACATTTACTACTTTAAACGAATAGTAACATCTAAAGAATTCCTCTATTTCATCTACCATTCTTGTATCGCGAGTCTAAATTTTGGACATAGATTCCGTACATGCAGTAAGGGATTTCAATAGTTGGATGAAGATCAAACAACCCGTATCGTGGCTTAAAAAAACGAGCTTTAAAATACAAGTCATCTGATCTTCATCCAACTAATGACCGAGATTCACGATAAGTAACATGAGATATAGCAAAAATACTACTGACCATCAAACTTATCGTTCTGAGCGGCGACCATAGGAGAACCCTGAAGCTGTAATGTAAGAAAACAAGAAATAAGAAAGACTAAAAAGGCAAACATGGGTGTTAATGAATGATTGATAAGTAGCTACCTTGCAGGACAAGAGCTTAATGCAACAGCCATTGGGTTGTTGTTCAACTTTGACAAGCAAAACAGGACAAACCTCAAATGTGAAAAACTTAATTGTGTAAACATAACACCTGAATGTATCCTCACTCACACGTTCAATCCTTTCAGCGTCCAACACTGAATATTGACTTGCTGGTAACCTCATATATTCAACTACAAATTCAAAGTTCAAACTCAATAAATTACAATAACAAAGTAACATTCATTGCTTTGCTTTGCTTTGCTTGCTTGATACTACTTACTTAGGGGACGTTGGAGTTGTTGAACAGAAACAGACTCCTTACGGCGAGCAACGAAACGGGCTTTGTGGGTCGAAGGAGGAGACGATGAAGCAAGAATAGGAAGGCGTTGTTGGAGTTGATGACAACGGGAAATGGGAAGAACAAGAATGGAACTAACCAATGACGAAGCCATCCCAATTCCTCGACCTTCTCTTGTTTTGTCTTGGCTTGTGTGTGGATGGATGTGGTTGCCCGCTATACACTTGACTCACTCACCATCCGTTTCAAAACAAACCAAACCATGTTTTGACAAACCAAAATTTATACTTCCTTTGTCCCTTTTTAGTTAAAAAAAAAATCATAGGTATTAAAGAAAAGTTCTTAGACTAATAAAATTGTCTCAAATATGTGTGACTATTACTACATTCCACTTAATTAAATATATATTTGATCGGATCCTGTGAGCTTAGCTTAGTTGACAGGGATATTGCATAATTTATGCAGGGGTCGGGGTTCGAACCCCGGACACCCCATTTCTCCACATTTAATTGTGTGAGCTCTAGCCACTAGGTTACTAGACAAAAATAAAAATATATTTGATCGTACTTGATCAGAATTTGACTACCGGTGCAGTTTTGTACGGTGGTTGACGGTGGTGGAATGCTTCAATTTATAACTGGTTGCGGAGTAACTAGTTGACCAAGGTATTCGTTGGAGTGGAATTGTCAGCCACCTCGTCAGGTCGTGGAGGACCATAGAGGGGTGATTCCTGCACGTGCGCAGCTGGCTGGGAACTCGGCGGTGAGCTTCCTCGTCCGAGGATGGTTGCAGGAGATGGAGTGGCTGTCTATCCATCAAAGTTGACGTGACAGATTTCGCTCTATATGTGCGGGTTGGCACCGTTGGCAGTCATGGTGTTTTATTTTGGAAAGCTTTGGTTTTTTGTATGTAAAAAATGGGGACAACTTATAATTTCCCACCGATGGTGCCACTGATCGTACCTGATCAGAATGTGACTGTCAGTGCTATTGAATGCGGTTGTTGTAAGGTGGTGGAAAGCGTCAGTTGGAATACTGGAACGACGGGGGGTGTGTACCTGCAGACACTTCGACGCTCAAGTCAGTAGAGGTCAGAAATGGGGGTTCAGAGAGAACAGAGGTTCTACCTTGGGGACTGCGAGGAGTCCCCTCTATATAGAGGTGGGTGTTTGCAGAGCCGTTGTAAGGCACACGCGTGTCCGGAGGTTACAAATTCAGGGGAAGTGTAACCGCCGGAGAGAGAATTGCGGGAATGTGGGAAAGAGACGTTACCGTTCGTTTGAACTGGTCTTTTGTTCTCCGTGCACCCCCCTCGCAGGGAATGGGTGTGTTGCGAGTAATAACGCCAAATGTGGAATTTGGGATGTGTTTGTATTGGGCCTAAGCAATTGGACCTTAGGGCTTGGACCGGTCCAGAACAAATTGAATCAAGGGTTTGATAATAGGTTTCCCATATATGAAGTCGTTTTCAAAGACATGGGTTTTAGACTCCCTTTCTCCAATTTTTAGCGGAGCGTGCTAAAATGGAAAAAGTTGTCTCCCTCGCAACTACACCCGAACTCCTATCCTTTTATGATGGCGTTTGAGCTTGTTTGCAAATACCTCCAGATTGCCCCCTCCAAAAATTTATTTTTACCCTTTTCACTGTACAGCGAGGGACGGAGAGAGGCAGATGACAGGTTTGGGTCTCCCTTCGCCAGAACAAGAAATCCAGATTATGATAAGGACCACTATGACTATGAGTCGAATGATTTTGGTCGTAGTTATGCCCGCTTGAAGGAGAGAGAGAAACAAGACTATGATAATTTGTGGGCTTATGGTAACTCTTTTGTGCCTGCTGCGGTGGTGGATAAGGATGGAGATCCGATGTTGGACTCAAAGGGGAAGCGTATAACTGAGCCCCGTTTCATCAACACCCACGCTCTGGTGTTATCCAGCGACCCGATGGATTTTCTCGGTAGATGTTCTTCATTACTTTGTATTTTGAAGTGATATGTTTCTTTTAAGTCTCACTACTAACATATTTTCTGATCTTTTTATTCGCAGGAAAAATGCAAAACATTCAAGAGCTTGTCAAGAAATCTAGCACGAAGTTGTCCAACAAGGGTGGAGGCAGGAAGAAGGACGTTCACAAACTCAATGCTTTGATCACTGATATGGCTCCAATACATCTCTTTGCTTGAGCGACCCCGAACTGAAAGTTATTCAGTATTTGGGCGTTGTTGGCCGGAGCAAAGCAATGACCGAAGGGATTATTGCTGCTATGAAGGCCTTAGAGATTGTAGTGGTCTTGAATAACTCTTCGACTTAGAGGGTGGTTCGGGCATATGTTTTGGTGAAGGAGAGGGATTCTCTGGTGGCCAAGGTGACTAAGCTGCAGGCTGATCTTGCTGGTTCAAAAATCGTCATGGAGAACAGGGACCATTACATCGCTTCGTTGGAGAAGAAAGCAGCGTATGACCTGTTGGTTTTGAACCAGCTGAAGGAAGCTCATTGTAAGTTCGCTGAGGAAAAGAAAACTATTGAGGATGCCTTGCGTAATGCTACCCTTCCTGGTGAAGACGAGTCCAAAGACATGGCTTATCTAGATCGTTCCGGGCTGATTGCCAAGATCGACAAATTGGAGAGGATCTAAGTGGGCGCTGCTAGCCATGGCTTTAATAATGCGGTGGAGCAACTGAAAGTGGTGAATCTCGAGGTCGAGATGTCTGTCAAAGGGATTCACTACCTCAAGTATTTGGAAAATGGAGTGTTGGTGACCCCTCCCGAAGACGAAGAGGATGATGCGCATGTTGAGAAAGCTCGGGTCTAGACAAACCTGTAATTTATTTTTCTTTTTGAACAATGTTTTCTTTTGCTGTGACTGGACTTGTGCCTAGACAATGTGTGCCCTTCGTGGTTAGCACCTAATTTGTAATTTATATTCCGCCTTTATTTTTTGCCTGTATCTTTATCATATCTTGTGCGAAAATGTATGTTTTATTTTCTAAGTATGATGTGCGACCCGAGTGCTCGTTGCGTGAGGCTTTATCTTGAAAATCATTTTTAACTTCCAAGTGTTGAGTGTGATCGATGTCCTCGTAAGTTTTCAGAATAATCAGACTTTATGTCTGTCACATTGCTTTTGACTTAGATGTATGCCTGTAAGGTTAATTCTGAATAACCAAGCACTTTAAATCAAAAATAGATTCAGTATGTTGAGGGTAAGGCCCGCCCCTGACAATCATTGCTTGTTGAAAATAAGTGATGACTAAGATTTTACGAGGGTTGACATCGTTGAGCAGCGAGCATGCCAGTAGTCTTTAAATCGTTGTTTTAACTTAAAAATGTTGCCTTTCCTCCCCCAAGTATTTTGTTTTGTATGTTTAGAAAGCAAATACTTGTGTTATTTTACAATGGGATCCGAGCGTGAATATTCTAACCTTTATGCGGGGTATACGTTAGAAGCACTCACGTCCAAGAGATTTTTATCAGAATGTGTGTTCGAAGATGTGTTTCGAACGAAAAACGGTGGATGAACGAAAAACTCAATTTAAGTTTAATGCCCCGAGGTGTGAATGACCCATCGCGAGCTGAGATTCTGCCTAACATGTCGAGCAATGATGTCGCAGCTGTGAGCGAACATATTGAGGACCAAATGATTTTGTCATGTAGATTTCATTCGTCCTTTTAAGTTTTTGGATTTGGAGTGGTGATGAGTCAATAATTAGTGTTTTTAATATAATATTTGAGTCTGTTTTATTTAGATTTAAGTTTATTTTATTTAATATTATTTCCTTTTTAGAACTATTTTACTTCAATTGCAAGTTATTATATTTCACGATCAAATAATTGAAAGATTGAGTCTTGGAGCAAAAGAAAGAGGATTCAGAGCTGATTCGGGCTGAAAATACGAAGATTGAAGACAAAAATGTATTTCCCCCAAGTCAGAAGCTTGGCACCGCCCGTGCCACCAGCCACACGACCGTGCCAACCCCTAGAAGCCTCTATTGCTGCTTTTTGCTTTCCGGACAAGCTACCTATTAGTTTATTTCGGACCTAAAAGCCCGTGGTTTCTTTTGGAACATTCTACTGATGTATTTCTTAGGGCTTAAGTCATTGTAAACTATAAATAGAGTAGCTAGCTATCACAACAATTCATCTTTTGTTCTTGGAATTCAATAGTGACAATTGTCTTTCTTAATAAATGTTCTTTCCTTATTTTCTTGAAATCTAAGCATCTGCAACGTGGAAAAGAAGTTTTGCGATGTTGAAGATACAACGTTAGAAAATGCAAGGAGATATAGCATTGCAGATCGTCAAGGATGGTCATACAATTGTACAACCTCATGTGTTCCTTACTTATCATTGCCTATTGGTTAAGTTCTATGAGCTGGCGCCGAGGAATAAAAGAATATGATTGGTACTGCAAGGATAAATAAAGACACTTCATAAGGGAAATGACCAAAGGGTACAACTTGTAGTGGTTGACCTTGTACTATAAAATGACAACAACATGTTAGTGCAAACGGTCCAAAATTTGCATTGTTGAATTGAATGACCAAGTTTCAGCTAAGGTTAGTATCCACTAGAGTTCTCACTCTATCTCATCTTCTTCGTAGATGAACATGAGTGCTACTTCTTAGTGACTTAGAGTTAGGATTACTTAGGTGATGCTTTAAGCTCGCCTATTTTCTTGTTGGAGTGTAATATGTTCTTAACTCTATTTTATCTATTAATTTTTCATGTTTTCATTTATGTTTCATTCATATTCATCTTCGTGGCTAAGCTCATCATGAGCTAAATCCCTTCTTGTGGTTTAGGCATGTTGAGGTTATGATATTCTTCGCTTAAGATTTAAAGAGCTATAACTTCGTGTTTTTTTTTCAAACAACTGTTTTAATGGAAAATCTTTGAAAGTAAAACTTGATCACTTTTATTTTTAATGTCGAGTTCCTTGATACTGAAAGGTAATAGGAATGGAAAATGTTTGTTTGATATGAGTTATGTCCCTAAGTACTGAAAGGATACAGGAACAAGAGAGACGGCCTAAACTTAAACAAGATCTTGGAAAAGCTTAGAGATGTGCCAAGATCTATCTAAGACTCTTGTCATAGGCCAAAGTTCAGTCTCTTCTCAGATGGAGAGTTAGTGATGACCAACTTAGTAATGTTTCATGTTAAATACTGTGATTGTACCCCGTTGAAGGTGTGTCTTCACATGCTTAACTTAATGGCTGTGTCAAAAGACCCCTAAGGCCACCAAGTTGCCAGGAAGCCATAAAAAGTTATATCTCTGTATATCATAGTGAAGTTGTGTCGTAACTGATTTTTTGTTTAAACTACGCTTTTACTTTTGAGAACTTCTAAGTCTTTTTAACTGTTTTGCCAAACTATTATCTTTATTTTTATGTTGTGACACTTATGAATTATTTTATTTTCTTGCAAACAAGTTTACTATTGGAAAACTATAGGAAGTTATAGCTCCTCAATTTATGTGGGATCAATATCTTTTTATATTATAACTTGGAGAGTGTATACTTACAATTAGTCAAAACCCTATAAATACTTAAGAGTAATTTGGGAGACACCAAATTCCTACAAAGCGGACAAATACTACGGATGAACCCATCTTTGATAACAATGGGAAACCCAAGACCTAAAATCATTTAAATGTCAACCTTTACGTTGGTCGGGGTCCGACGGTCGAGGAGGCTAAGACTTTGATGAGTATGCTCGTGGCATTTTGTTTGTCTTTTTGTGTTTGTACACTTATGTTTAATTATATTAGATTCGTAAGAGAGGTGGCACATTAATCTAATGCCTTAAGATTTTGGATGGAGATATGACGTCTCCTTCTTTTATCGTCCAAAATCATTAACCCTGTTGATGCTCCCTGACTCCCCAACACTTGTATTAAAAAATATAAGCTAAAATATGCTTATGTGTCTGATTGTTTTGCATTGGTGTCACTTGCTGACAATTTAATTGTGCACATGTGGCAGCCGCGTGTAACTGATTTCATTTTAATTATTTAAAATCAATTTTTAAAAAACAAAAAACATTTTTTGAAATAAAAACAAAACGAAAATAATAAAAAAAATCTGGAAATTAATTTTCGATATAAAAAATTTGAAAAAAAACGAAATTAAGAAAAAAAACCAGTTTATTTTTTTAAATATTAAAATATGGAACTTAATTTTAAAAATTAAAAAGAAAAAAATAGAAAATAATTTTCAAAAATTAGAAAAACAAATTCAAAATAAAAAAAAAATCAGTTTTTTTCGAACTTAAATTTTTTATTTTTTTTCTTGGAAATTAATTTTTCTAAATTAAAAAAAAAACAAAAGTTAGGAAATTTATCTTCAGATTTTGATTTCAAAATTAAAAAGAATTTATTTATTTTCAAAAAAATTAAAAATACATTCTCAAAAAATTTCCGAAAATTAGAATGACAAAAAAGACTTGACCAAAAAAAAAGAATTTTTCATTTTTTTTGAAATAAAAAAATATGAAAATTAATTTTTCGAAAATTACAAAAAATAAATTCAAAATTATTTTTTTGAAAAAATATAATATAATATTATTTTTTTTTTAAAAATTTTGGAAAAATTAATTTTCGTATTTTTTTAAATGTTTTATTTTAATTTCAAAAATATATTTTTTCTTTTTAAAAAAAGTTTTTTTAATAATTACCACGTGGCTGCCAACTGTGCAAAGTTACACAGTCAGCGAATGCCACATAGGCATAAATGTGCCAAATCATCAGTAAAGTGAGGTTAAGGACTATTTTAAAAAACAAAAATTTTTGCAGGGATGGATTTCAATTTTTTGTTTTACCAAGGACCAAAACCTAAACTCGCCATATTTGCAGGGACCAAAAACATATTTTAGCCAAAAATATAAGTTATTTGTTGATCCTCATTGTTAAAAATATATAATGAAAAATAATAATTTGAAAGTAGGGCACATAATATCAAGGAAAATACCGACCATTGAATTAACAAAAATAAAAAATATATTAGCATCACTGTGTTTTCCATTAAACACCTTTTTTTTTTTGTCGTCGTGAGCTTAGTTCAGTTGGTATGAACAATGCATAAAATATGTAAGGTCCGGGGTTCGATCCCCGGCCACCACCAAAAAAGAACACCCATTTTTTATTTTTATTTTGTAAATTAAAAAATACTGTTTCTGCATTACACATGATCTTGGTTTTCCTTCTAGTAGGAAATAGCATTGCTCTAATTTCCTTAAAAAAAAAAAGCATTGCTCTAATATTAATATAATGAAAAATACAAATTAATTATACAATAAAACTGAAAAATCACCATAAATTACTACTACTTAATAAATTTGTCCATTGCAGGCCAAAAATAAAATAAAAGAATTGAAATATTGGAGGTATTGTAACCGATAACAACAAAGGGACCACTGCCAAAATTTTCTTAGTACAGGGATTGTAAGGCATCTTCTGGATTGGTCATATCCTATCCTATTAAGTAGTACTAACATTTGAGAAGTCGTGGCTACTAGAAAACCATGCAAACGTTAAATATGGCATGTGTTTTTTCCACACAATTCAGTTTAATGCATTAAAACGAGGTCCCACAAAGGTCTAGCTGCCATCATATTGTCAAATAAATTGTTTCAAACCTACTTTGTCTTAAGTGAGAAGAATTTTTCACCTACTACCTTTTTTAAGTCTAACAAAAGTATTGATGCAACAAACAAAGTATTGATGCAACAGTAAACTTGTTGTCAAATAACTAAACTGCCATGGAATCATGCAACAGTACATATAAGCATAGTGCTGATTTCACGTTTAGTTGAAATCTTATCAAGGGTATAACAATAACTGAATCTAATGGTCAAGTTGAAATATTTAATCATGTGTAAGAATCTTTATGTAAATTCTCACCCACAATAATTCAAAAAATAAAACCACCTATTTTCTTCTCTATTCTATTAGATAAAGAGAGGATTAACGGTCTCATAAGTCCTAACTCAACTGACGTAAATGTCGAAATTGTTAGACTGGACGTCATGATAGGGTTTGAACCCCGATACCTCCACTTTATGTGTGTGAGTTTATGATGGCTTTGCCATCTCTTCTAGCTACCAAAAAAAAAAAGAGGATTAACAAAAATAAAATAAAAATGGAAGCAATGAAATTGAAAAAATTTCCTCCATCACACAAATTTAATAGTTACAAAATGTCATTCAATATTAAGATAAACAATTAGTTGTATTAATCATTGATATATTTCCATTAGCATTATGTACATTAGAAAATAACAACTTAAAAGTGGTGCAGATAATATTAATTAGATAATAAAATTATTAAATAAAATAAAATTAAAATTACATTAAAAACTAAAAATGACGGTTATTATGAGATGAAAGAGAGCATATCATAGTTTTAAAACTCGGCTCGGACCGGCCGATCGGACCGTGAACCGGTGGGTAGGCCGGTTCGAGCCAACATTTGGATCGGTCATGCAGTTGACTCGGCCGGAACCGGTCAAAACCGGTAAAAACCGGTGACTCGGCCGAGTTTTTGGTCTGACCGGT
>Ga0228711_1008019_pt1 | contig 15013 bp, 11 predicted proteins | sample MedpolnodulmetaG_2_FD_177996 | JGI IMG/M metagenome (GOLD analysis project Ga0228711, IMG submission 177996) | Root nodule microbial communities from Medicago polymorpha collected in Santa Monica, California, United States - brown nodules | ecosystem: Host-associated > Plants > Roots > Nodule...
AAGTGGTCACATATATTAGCATAAGCTCCATATAAGCTATGTGCTAAGCTCAAAATTATGGCTTATCAAAATATGGTATAAGCGGCTTATGAAATTGTTATAAACTATTTTTATTATTTATCCAAACGCATTTGAAAGCGCTTATGTTAGTAGATAAGTTCAAAATAAACCAATCCAAACAGAGCCTTATTATTGAATGTTGTGGAAAACTTATTATTGCCATGACCTTACCTTCTGTCACGTCTAAGTTTTGGGGATAAAAACTGTCTAACAAATGTTTTTTGAAAGCAAATGATGTCATTTAACTAAAGTTATATTATTTTTTAGATATAAAGTTATATTTTTTTGAAGAAGCTAAATTAGCTCACTCAAATTGGCACCGAAGAGAATCGAACTTAAGATCTCGGAGCACATTTTCAGGTCCCAAGTCAATACCACTAGGCCAACCTAAGTGGATTACTAAACTGTTTTCAGTATAGTTAAGTTGCTCTACATAGTAAACTTTCCCTTGCTTCCCAACCAAACAAGTGACTTTTTCATTAGATAAAGTATAAGTTTTCCGTCTTTCTTTTTTCTCTGATTTCTCCGATCTGAACCGAGGTAATTATCACCTCATCTTTGTTCTTGCTTTTTGTTCTAATTTTTTTTTGAAAGTTAAAACGTTAGATCTGCGCTGTTATGTTTGTTTTTTGGGAATTTTGGTTTGAGATTCGGACTATGCAAAAAAGGATTTCTAAATGTGTATTTGTTTTTGAAAAAAGGGTTGTTTGAGAATCCTGACGCGGCGGCGCCGCCCTGTTGGGCCGACAACCACCGCGTCGGAGCGGTAAAGCTCGTCAGAGAAGATGAATATCATCTTCTGTTTTTCCAGAAAAGTTAGAGAGAAGGGAGAGCGTTTGAGTTTAGAGAGAGAGTAGAGTTTTTTTTGTGTGTGTTTTTCTCTAGTACTAGGCTTTTATACCACTATCGTTTCGGTTCCAATCTTATGCATGCTGTTGTTTAGCTTTCCTGTACGTATTCGAAGCTAGGCCGTTAGATCGTGGATCTAACGGCCGATGATGCACCTTACTTTTGTTTACTTGTTTTGCTCTCTAATATGGACTACAGTGTGCTTATTGATCCAACCGTCGAAATTTCGATCTGATGGTCCCTGTGTTCTTATGTTAAAACTTTTTAAACTCACTGTGTCCCTATTTTAAACTCTTGGATCAATCTTGTGGTTGTGATGAGTTGATACAGTGATTGAATCTGGACCTCCTGATTCATCAAGTGGTCCAGATTAATCCCGGCTGAGCCTTTTTGTTTTATTTACTTTTTCAATATATTTTACACCCTTTTTTATTTATTTAATGTCTCTTTTTATTCTAAAAAAAATGTGTTCTCTCTTTTAAAACTCCCTATATTTTAATATTTGTTTTATTTGTTCATTTCTACTACTTTTTGTGTTATTTTCTTGATTGTTTTTAAATTGCAATTTATTTTACATTTATTTTATTTGTCATTTATTTCTAATTTAATCTTTGCATGCATATTTTAATTCTTGTCATTTATTCTATTGTCATCATTTCATTAGTGCGTATTTAGAAAATTATGTAATTTAAATCATGCATTTTATTATTCTTGTCATTTATATTTTCCTTGAAGATTTAGCATGTATTTAGGGACTATGTAATACTCATATAGTAAAAGTTGCACCGACACCACAATTTATTTACCGCATTACGCCATAAACCGCAATCGAGGACCAAAATGAATTACGTTCACTTACTTGAGGATTTGCTTGGGATCCAACATCCTTTGTAAATTTCTCGTTTTTTATCACGTTACGTCGTTACGCTTAGTTTCTTAGCTTACGTTTAATTTAGAAAAATCTTTTTACCAAAAAAATCAAATATGCAAAACTCCAAAAATATTTTCTTAAGAAACTTTGGATTAATCCAAGTGCTTTTTCCTTTTATTTTCTTAATCAAATGATTAATTAATTTAATATTCATATTTAGACTTGGTTTTCTTATAATTAAAATTTGACCAACCTCATCTTATTTTTCTCTCGTGCCTTGAGACCTCTTCCCCTTTTCTCAAAACTATTTTCAAAAACTCTAAAATTAACCTTATCCACAAAAATAATTTTTGAGAGTGAACTACTTGATTTTGATCCCATTCTTTTGGGTAAGTAGGCAAAGGAGTAATCTTTCCAAATCAAATAAAAATAACCAAAACTTACTTCTTCTCCCTCCATTCTTTCACTTAGACATTTAGACAAGTATTTTCAAGATAAGTAAAATGAATTAGCATAAGATAAATTTTAGGCAAAAGGTTCCTACGGAGTACCGTAGTCGTGTAGGGTGCTTAACACCTTCCCTCCGCAAATCAACCCCCGGATCCATAACCTCATAAGGGTTTTTACTTACTTTTTCCCTTCCCACGAATAAAAGTTAAGAGTTCAAAGATTGAAGGTTCAAAACCAATTAATGGATTGATACTCGAAAATCAGGAGCACAGTGGACAGAGACATTCTCACTAAGCCTCTATCCACAGCCAGATTTCTTCATCTCAGAGACAAACTCAGGGTCCATGATACCCTCAGTTTGATAGGGGAATGTTAGAGTATACATTAGTATCACTTGGAAATAGACTCAAGCAAATGTTAATAGAAAATGAGTCTATGAGTTTCTTATGATAAGCTTGCCTTATAAGTTGTAGCAGCTATCCTTAGTCTGGTATACTATATATATATCTTGTAATCAACTCTTACAAATCAATAACAGAATATTATCGTTCTTCAATTCAGTTTCTCTCTCTTACTTTTCTCTCTCCTCTAACCTTTTCTCTCTCTAATAAACTCAAGGTTTATCAATGGAGATTCTCCATTTCTATTACTCGCGCCAAACAATTTTAGATATATAGTATTCGGCTCTACGAAATTGCTTCCCTAAACTCTATGGTTGGTATAGTGTAATTTCTTATGCATTATTCCATGCAAATGAACAAAATGTTAAGTTGAAACTTAGAAATAGAATAAACTCTTAGGAATTGGCTGGTTAGAAAAATAATTCACACGAAGTTACCCAATTGCTTAGAGAATTACATGATGAAAAATGTATTTTAAAAATTTGGTTTTGGATTAGAGTTGGTTCTAGATCTATGCAAAGTTATATTGCTGTTATGTTCATTCACTCTACTGATTTGTGAGTTTAACTCATCGTTGAAGATGAAATGGTTCTCTAGTTTGGACAAGGCGGAACTGTCACTTTTCTTGTTTGTCCACAATTGTGGATATTGTGAAGACAGAGATGGGTTCTTAGTTGGAAGCTTTTTATTGTTTGTCTTCTATTTTAGTCCTGGATCGTTGATGAATTTTGTGATCCTGAAGTTGCTGCAATTTCACTACCTTTGAGGAGTTTGGTTTCATGTCCAAGCAATACATTGGGAGTATGTTCTGTTTTTAGTTCCCTTATGTTCTTTGGTGCATTACACATTCTGCACATGGAATTGATTTAAATGTGAAGAATTGTTTGTGGCTTTCTAGTTTTGCTATTTGGACAAGATTTCGCTTGTTCAAGTATCCTTGCTATTGATTGTGAAGCGCTTACATCACTCTACCATTCTATTTGAATCGTGCTCTTTACCCAACTGGTTTTGCTCATTCCTAAGTGAAAATACTATTTACCCTTACGCATGTTAACTCACGTAGCGTGAGTTAACTCATGCTAGTTAAAACCTTTAACAATGGATATATAACTCATCTGAAGTATAAAAAAGTGGATATGTGATTTGAGGCTAAATAAGGACATATAAAAAGTGGATATGGATAATAAGGATATGTGATTTGTGCAGTCCATACAAATAAATGCATTGTGTTGTCCATGCTTTTGTATGTGTTTTGTCTACAAGAAGCCACGCGTTATTGGACATTTAGAATTGTTGCAGCACGTGGAAAAGTAGAAGACAAGATGTGCTAACTAACAATAAGAAGAAGGCACTATAATTGTTGCAGCACTTGAATAGTTTGCTAAATATTGGAATTTCAGTGCCTGTTCATACAAAAAATCAAAAAGGAAACCAGCGTGAGTTAACTCACGCGGGGGTTAAGTCACTCAGCGTGAGTTAACTCATGCAAAAATTACATTAACGTGAGTTAACATGCGTAGGGGTATTTTGGTCATTTTACTTAGGAATGAGCAAAACCGTTTGGGTAAAGAGCGGAACTCATTCTATTTTGTGTGTTTGGGCTGAAGACATATACATGTTTTTTGGGCTGAAGAAATATACAGTATAGTGCTTCTTATTGTTATTGCTTTTTGTTCATTGGCTATGGATTCTGAAAGATGTATTTGGTATGAATTTGCCTATTGTTGCTCCTAGTTTTCCATTCTTTTATTGTTGCTGCTTTGTGACCAATTCTTCATGCTTTAGTTGCTATTTTTGCTTCATTTCTAGATGGTTTGATTCTTGTTGTTGTGCTTTCGTCCATGATGGTTAAGCCTGTTGTTATGCTTCTGTCATGGATGGTTAAGCGTCCTTATTGTGCTTCTGCCAAGTGGTTAAACTTGACATATAGTTTCTGGTTGGTGGTTAAGCGTTGTTCCTTAATTGGCTTTGTTGATGATTGCTTCCGTCAATGGTGGTTAAGCGTTGATTTGTTGCTTCTTCGGTTAAACCTTGAGTTGTGGTTTTCTCTTGTTGGATAAGCATTTAGTTGTTGACTATGCTCTTGGCCGATGTGTTTCCGATATCTCTTCTTGTAATTTCTTTTGTTTGATGTACTTTTGTATTTCTCACCCTAAGTTGGAAGTGTTGTGAACACCTTCCAACTTGCGGGGGACTATTAGAGATGTAAGATTAGTGGTATATTATTCATAATAGATAGTAGTATAAATAACTTGTAACCATCCCATTAGTGGGCACTTACACTCATTTGTAATATTCAATTTCCACCAATACAAAGAACTTTGTCACATTTCTCTCCTTCCTTCCATCGATGCCATGTTTCCTAACAAAAATCACTAAACTTATTAAAAACCAATTAAATAAGAAAAATAACAACTAAACACTAATGAAAATTTACATAAAATAAAAATCGCAACCCAACCCAAACCTAGCTTATTACTTGTGTTCAAGTAACACTTAAAAAGAAACGTCAATGAAAATCACAATCAATCAGAACTCAAGGCCGGCTCTATGCAAGTGCATCAAGGCCCTTGACACAAGGCCTCAAACTTAAAGGGGCGTCAAAATTTGAAGGAAAAAAAAAAAGAAAAAAAAAACTTGTACCGACGGACCCGTCAATAAATGTCATTTTTTTGTTGGTAAAAGTCTAGAATTCAATTATTTTGTTGTCAATTATACATTGTCCATAAGTAAATGTCTAGTTGTCTCTGGATAAAAGTCATGTTTGAACATTGCGCGTATATTTAACTAGGGCTTACGTAGATTTTTGTCGCTCTAAGTGGTGTTGGATTCTTTTTTAATACTTTTAAATGAAAATTGTCAAGATTACAACGTAACGGGACTTCCGAATTGTCGGAGACAGCCGTGTCAGAACTTAGCACATCAACCAAACTCAAAGATCATTAACACAAGTTTCCTCAATGAAAATCACAATCAAATCAGAACTTGGCCACGCCACTGAATATCAAACCATTGACATACCTTGCTTATGGCAAGAAGATATCCAAAAGGAGTAAAAATTCGAGAATAAATGAAATAGATATTTAGGCGTCGCCAACCAACTAAATATCAGATAGTGCACACTCGGAATTTGAGATTATAGGTTCTGAAAAGATGTCGTGTTGAATCTTGTGAAAAATGCAATTAGGGCCACTAGCATCAGCAATAAACTTACGCCGAAAAAAAAAATTGACAGGTTGGAATTCTTTGAAGAAGAAGCTTCTCGGGGGTAAGAAATTATGTTTGAAGATGGCCAACGTTTCTAAACCTTGGACAAAATATTGAGTTCCACAACCAAATGACCGGCAACTAGGGTTGGCAATGAATCGAACTAACTTGACAATAGTTCGAAATTCGATTCAACAAATAGCTCGTTGAACAATGAACTAAATTTAAGTTTTATATAATTCCACTCAGTTAGTTAACGAGTTGGATCGATAATATATATATATATATATATATATATATATATTAGAATTTGGAAGTGGAGAGTTTTTTGAATGCTGAAATATGTAAGGATGTAACATACCATCTCTAGTTTAAGCTTTCAAATTCACATTTTAGTATAGTCCCACATCGGACATTTCAAAACAACCTAGAGGAACATCACCGTATAAAATAGGCTCATGTGTGCGTTAATGAAGGCATCAATGCAAAGAAAATTGTTAGTTAAATTAGATCTAAATAGAAAAACTGATTTCATAATACATTTTCAATACATATTTGATTTATCAAGTATATTAATAATTAGGTATTGGGAATACCTGGATGAAGATTTTATCGCAGACTCTCAACAACAACGAAAAAGAGAGGAGGTGGTCTAAAACAAACAAGCGGCGGTTGAGACTTAGTTCTTCCTCTACCGGTATATTTATGCCTTAAGTTCTCTTCAAATGTGGAGAAGCAAATTAAGCATTGATTACGGCTTCCCTTAGTTGGCAGTTTAAGGTTTACGGTGTAATTAAAAAAATTATTTGTTTTTAATTAAATAGTCGCATTATAAAAAAAATTAAAATGGTAAAAAAAATCTAAAATTTGTTTTTTGAATCATTTTATTCGAGTTAGCAAACAGAACCTAACGAGTCGAATTGAGTTATTCGTGAGCTTTAAACGAGTCGAACTCAAGCCATAAAAAAGGTCCGTGTTGAACTCGAGTCGAGTTTCGAATTGAACCAATTTTTATCGAGTCGAGCTCGAACGAGTTCGACTCAACACAACTCATTTCCAGCCCTAGTGTCGACACTCGTTGAATTTGGTAACAAGGTTGGGCAAGCAGAGGAAACATAATATATTAAGGCAAAATTACATTTTTAGTTCCTTAACTTAATTTTAGGTAATAGTTTGGTCCTTTATCTTTTTTTTTCTTTTAAATTTTGTCTTTTTGGTTCATTTTCATGTGGACTTCCTAGCTACAAATATGAAGACCATAAATTTAAAGATTGAAAGGTCATAAGAAAATAAAATATGAAGTTGATAACCACTTTCACAGCCCTATTGAAAAACTAATATGAAGTATCCCTTCATAGTAGGTCTGAGACCTTCATTCAGAAAATTACATTACCTAAAAATATTTCATCATCCGACATACATTCTTAAAGTTTTGAGCTAAGATGTAGCGTACATAGTGGCAGATCTTGAGTTTTTTTTTTCCGGGGGTGCCAAATATTTGAAGAATATATATTAAACAATTTCAAAAAATATGCAATATTATAAACTGGTTTGGTGGTAATATTGCTTGATTTATACATGGGTTTGCTGGTTTGAACCTCACCAAGACCTTTTCTTTTGAATAAAATAACAAAAATTCGTTAAGAATTATAAAAAGAGGGTGCCAGGTGATCGAACATGCAACCTTTAATACATGGAGGGACCGCATAACCGCTACAACAACAACATATTAGTTGAAATATCATGCATAATATGGAATTTATATAAAATTTGGGGGGTGCAGGGGCATCTGGGGGTCTCCAAAGAGATCCGCCCCTGAACGTACACCTCATTTATGTGGTTGTTCTTGATACAATGTGAATAATCCACCACACTTTTCTCATGATACAACAAATAGATTCCCACATCGAGATGTCTCTAAGTATAGAGCCTTGGTAGGAGAAAAACTATTATACCATGACTACATATAGCTAGGCCAGATATTGCTTATCCTGATCAATAATTGAGTCAAAACAATTTTTTAGGTGAATTGAGGATTGTCCTACTTCATCTCATTACATGGCTGCACATAAGCTTTTGAGATACCAACTTCATTATTTTTCTATATATTTGCAGTACCTGTTCCCACAAAATATTTGTGATTATTAAACTTGAGTCAGGTTAACATGTGCTCTAGATATATGTTAAGATTTTGATCTAAGATTTTTACATGTCATAAACTATTTACACGTAAGTATAATAGGATCGTTTCCGCAGGAAGTTGCGTATTTCATAAGCATTTTCACAATATTTATCACATTAAGTTTTTGGGTATAAATTGTTTGTTTGTGTAAAACTATTTTTAACTATTCGACATAAAAGTAAAGCGAAACGAGATAGGGCTATTTCGCTTGGGGTTAGAGATATCAACCAAGCGTAACAGCTGCAATCTCTCGATCAAATAACAGATTCTAGCTTTTTAAACGATATTATCACAATCACTAAACAATATCATTCGAGTCCAAATGATATCGTTATTTCTAAGGGATCGTTAGATGTCGATTTCCCAAACATTTAAACAAATACAAAGTCGATTGGATCGTTTAATCGACGATTTCCCAACCTATTAAACGACCCAAAAACATTAAGTTCTAGATTAAAAGTGATTATCAAATATTAACATCTATGTCTAGAATGAAAACTTAAGATAGATTGTTATTCTATTTCTTAGACCCAAAAGTATTTGTCAATATCTTTTTGAATATCAATAAAGCATTAAACACAAGAATAACAACAATATTGAATAAATAAGCTAAAACCATATATCAAAAGATCAAGAGTTTACATAATTGTTTGTTTGAATACCTCAAAACCCATAAGGGTAGATGTAGCTACATATGTCTATCATAGCTTTGCAAAGGATGAAGAAAAGATGAAGATTCCATGCCTAGATTCATGATGTCTCAATAAATCTTGGGTTGAATCTACTCCTAACTACCTTGCTTTGTGTTTCTCTCTCTAGCAAAGCCCTAGTCTCTCTCTAAAAACTAGAAAAATGTAATTGAATGGTTGGAAAGAGAAGAGAAAACTATTTATATGGGTTGTCTCTGCGAAATATCGCTAATAGCGAAATATTTCGCTATTAGCGAAATGCAGGAAATCTTCTTCTGTTCCAATGGGGTGGCTCGATGTGGCCCTTATCCTGTTGGATTTCTTTGATCTCGCCAAAACTTTGCCAATGGCGAACACTCTCTAGACAATTTTCGCTATCAGCGAAATATTCGCTAATAGCAAATTTCTTCAATGCTGCTTCCTGAACTTCGCCAAAACTTCGCTAATGGCCAAACCTTTTTAATGTTACTTCGCTAATAGAGAAATATTGTGAACTTTGGCTATTTTTTATCCATGCTTGTATTTTCCTGCCCAAAGGGGCTGAGTAAGGCATGTTAAGCATAAATGGCGTTAATGCATAAAATTAAGGTTTTTTTTCCATCAATAACTTGTAAAACAAATCACGAAAATGCCTAAACTAACACATGAATTAGATCACTTTTGAGCACTTATCAAACTCTCCCCAACTTGGCTTTTTGTTTGTCCTCAAACAAATCATTCAAAAAGGAAACTTACAAGGCTTTGGACAAGATTTTCAACACAGTGCTAAACAGTTCAAACATTTTAAAAATTTCCTAGGTGGTGATTCAAATGTAAATGCGCGGACAAGCATGAAGTTTTCCATTAATCTATGCACAAACTATGAATGTGAAACAAGTCCTAAGCACAAAATTTACATCATAAAATTCAAATCACAAACATGACTATCTATGAACCACACCTAACACACTTCTTTAAAAGTAGATGAAATACAACAATAACAATAAGTGAGGGTAATGAACACACATCCAACAATCATGCTAACATCTTAATTAAGTTATGTGTCCATCCAAATATCATCTCAAAAAGAACAGAAGGATTGACCGGAGAGTTTCTCATGATCTTCCAGGTTCACGGTGATTTGATTGTAACCGGAGTAACCATCAAGAAAGCAATAGAAGGATTGACCGGAGAGTTTTTCAAGCATTTGATCCATAAAGGGCAATGGGAAGTGATCCTTCCTTGTAGCTTGATTGAGTCTTCTATAGTCAATGCACATTCTCCATCCGGTGACGATCCTAGTTGGGATCAACTCATTCTTCTCATTTGTGATTACCGTCATACCTCCTTTCGTGGGAACCACTTGAACCGGGCTAACCCATAGACTATCCGAGAATAAATCATGTCGGCTTCAAGTAGCTTCACCACTTCCTTGCGCACCACCTCTTTCATCGTTGGATTCAAGCGGCGTTGTGGTTGTGCTACCGGTTTAAAGTTCTCTTCCATCATTATCTTGTGCATGCAATAAGATGGGCTTATCCCTTTCAAATCGGATAATTTCCATCCTATCGCTTCTTTGTGGGCCTTGAGGATCTCCACCAACTTTGCTTCTTCATTGATGGACAAGGAGCTACTCATGATCGCCGGTTTGGTACCATCATTTTCAAGGAAAACATATTTCAAGTGTGATGGTAAGACTTTTAGTTCAACCTTGGCATCATCTTCTTTGGGTTCTTCCTTGGATTCATCTTTCAATTCCTCAAGTTTAGCTTGAGGAGGAGGCATCTCCTTCAAGGAATCTAGCTCCTTTAAACACTCTTCAATCTCTCTTGCTTCTTCGGCACCTATGATATTGAATGCGTCCGTCAAAGCACTTTCAAGGGGTGTTCGGTTATGAAATTGCTTCCGAGTGGTCATGATGACTTCTTCGGTTGCATCCATTTTGAAGCATACGCCTTTGTCTTTTGAGTGCTTTATGGCTTCACGAATGTTGCAAAATAACCTCTTCATTATCAATTTTAACCTTCATGATATTATCATCGAGGTCAATCATCATCCGGGCCGTTTGCATGAAATTTCTTCCCAAAAGTAGAGGTACATCATCATCCTCCTCGATGTCCATTGACGAGTCAATAATTAGTTATTTTAATATAATATTTGAGTTTATTTTATTTAGATTTAATATGTTTTTATTTCCTTTTAGAGCTATTTTACTTCAATTGCAAGTTATTTTATTTCAAGAACAAATATTCAAAAGATTGAGTCTTGGAGCAAAAATAAGGAGAATTGGAGCTGATTCATGCCAAAAATATGAAGATCTTATACCAAAATATCTTGTGCAAAGAAATTGAAGATTTTGTGCCAAAATATAGCATAGGCGCGCCCCATATTACCCTTTTGCTGCTTTTGCTTCTTCGACAAGCTGTCTATTTTAGTATTTCTGACCTAGAGCCCATGGTTTCTTGTGCAACACTTTAGTGATTTAATTCTTGGGGCTCAAGTCAATGTTAGACTATAAATAGAGCATCCATCTAGTTTGTAAAACCATCTTTTGTTCTTGGAAATAATAAGTGACAATTGTTTCTTTGAATAAAAGTTCATCTTTATTTTCTTTATTTTATTTTATGTTTTTCATCTTCTTCTTCTTCTTCTTCTTCTTCTTCTCTATGTCTACAATGAACGTGAGTGAGTAGACTTCTTTGTCTTGGGATTGTTGGATGAGTCTAATGACCTAATCCTAATCAAACCAAGCCTCGAACCCTAATTTTATATAAATCTACTTTCTAATCTAATTTCACCGTTTTTATAATGAATTAACAAGTATCAAATTCATAAAGCGACAGCGGAGGGTTAGTACTTATTAATTCATCATCACAAATATTAAGCGATGGATCGAAAGATGAAGTTTTAATATTGGAACAAGTGAAATTAGACAAGGATTGCATAACATGATAATAGTCTAGCAAACCTTGAGCCAAATAAAGTTTCGTTCTTCAAGGATTTCAATAGCAATCAACCATGAGAATAGGTGTGGTTGCTAGAGGAACACACTCACTGAGACCGAAAGGATATGTGATAGGCTTAAGAGAAACTTGTCTTTAGAAAGTAAGTCCAATATAATGTTCTAGGTTTAAGGTTTGGTTTGTGAAGGGTTTGTCATCAAGATGAACTAATAATCCCAAGACGCTTTTATTTTTATTCTTATTCTTTCAAAACAAAAATCAAACCTTTTAACTTTTAAAACTTTCATTCTAATCATTGTTAAAAGTTAATTAAATTCATAACTCTATGTCGGAACGATACTCTTTATTACTACATCGGTAAACCGTGCACTTGCCGATTTTACACATCAAGTTTTTGGCACCGCTGCCGGGGAGTTTTACAATTTGATTAACTTTTTAATACCGGTTAGATTGAAAAGAAAAAAAAATTCTTTCTCTTTCTCTTTTTTCTTTTTCTCTATTTTATGGCTCAAAACCATTATCAATGGACTTTTTCCCCTGTTTTACCACCTTGCAAAGTTTATGGAATATTTGGTCATACTGGTGTTGAATGTCAACTAGGTAGTGTTGTTAGAAGTTCTCAGCAAGTAAACTATGCTCAATATAATTAAGGGTTTAGGAACAATCAAATTTTTTTTCAAACCCCACAAAATCTTTTTGGACAACAAACAGCACCACCCGGTTTTGCAAATAACCAAAGAGTCCCTCAAAAATCCGACTTGGAACTTTTACTAGAAAATCTTGTATTAGATCAAACTAAGCACAACCAAGAATTTAAAATCCAAGATGGAATTTTGAATGACTCTCCACCTGGTTTGGCAAACAACCAAACAATCCCTCAAAAATCCGACTTGGAACTTTTGCTAGAAAATCTTGTATTAGATAACACTAGGCACAACCAAGAATTTAAAATCCAAGCTGGAATTTTGAATGACTCTCTCGATAGTCTTTCCTCAAAAGTATATTCTCTTTGTACTCACAACAAAATGCTAGACTCAAATCCCTCAAGTAGCCCAACAAGTAGCATCTTCCTCACAAACCTCCGGAATCCTTTCGAGTCAACCTGAAGCTAACCCAAAAGGCCAAACGAATGATATTACATTTAGAAATGGTAGGCATTAGGAGGACCCCGTTGTCAACCAAGACAAATGAGGGTGAGGTAGAGAGTGAAAAGCCAGAAAGTGAGAAAGTTGTAGTAGAGAGTGAAAAGCCTAACGCATCACCACCTTGTAAGCCAGAAATTTCTTTACCACAAAGGTTTGATAAGTCTAAGTTAGATGAGCAGTTTAGGAAACTTATTGAAATCATTCAAGACAAATTGTCATCTAAACTTAAGGATCTATAGAGTTTTTCCATACTATGTGTCATAGGATCCGAGACTATAGAAAAAGCCATGTGTGATTTGGGAGAGAGTGTCAGTTTGATGCCATTGTCCCTTTGTGAAAGGTTGGGTACAGGGTAGATAAACCTCTTAATCGTCAAGCTAATGACATTAAAAGAGTGCTTCGTGGGAGGCAACCCACAAATTTATTACTTTTATTTTGTTTGTTTTGTGTTATTTTAATTTGTTTTGCAGGTATTTGTCCAAATATGATTCGAAAAAAGAAAAAAAATTTTGAGGCCATGACCAGAAGCTTGGCACGGCTGTGCCAACCCATCAGAATACAAAACTAACCGGAAAAAAAAAAATTCTTCCCCATTCTCTCAACACAACTCTTTCTTCTCTCAAACTTCTATCTAAAAACTCCATTAACCCCCAACCTTCAAACCTTCATAACGCCACCAAAACTCCACCAAACTCAACAATTTCTAACCCAAATCATCTCCAAACATCATTCCAAACATAAACCAACAATCAAAACCAACTTTCATCGACCCAAACCACAAATTCACCAAATTCGTAATCCCTAAAAACCTAAACTCAAAAACCTTACTTAAACCCCAACCCTACCACTAAACCAACCTTTCCCAACCAAACCCTTACCAAAACCCTAAACCTCCCCAAAACCCAAACCAAGTTAACTAGGTTAATGGCATCCAAGAGGAAAGGAAAGGAAATTGAAGGCTCCGGAAGTGGTGCAGGAAAAGAGCAATCAACAATCCACAACCATGGCATCCATTTTAAAGATGACAAGCAAAGGAGTAGGTATAAATCTCTTATCTCTAAGCCTATTTCTAATTGTAGATACCCTGATGCTAATGCTATGAATAGACTAGGAATAGAAGAACATGTGATTAGGCTGTTGAATAACCTAGGGTTGGTCGAGATGTTGAAACCTATAAGGGGGTTTGAAAACTTCACCTATGAGTTATTGAGCTCTCTTTCCTTTATTAAGGATAGGTCGAAGACGGATAACCCCAACCATAGAGTTTCATTTCGACTCTTAAATGTTGATTATGAGATGTCATTGGTAGCTTTTTGTTCTGAACTTGGCCTCGCAAATGCGGGGTATATCCATGACTCTTGGGATCAAACTTTAAGACCGGCTGACTACGACCCTGTTGCCTTTTGATAGAGCATAACCGGTTTAAACCAATACAACTCCCGCTCCAATAAGGCTAGTAACATTCACAACCATGTGCTTAGGTACCTTCAAAGGCTTATGGCTTGCACCATCTGGAGTAGGAAAGAAGTAGGAATGATGAGGACTGATGAACTGTTTATGTTGTGGGCAATGCTTTATAACCACCATGTTAACATTTGCTATTATTTTCTTGATTATCTTGTTTCAATTGCTAAAAAGAAACCGGATGATAAAGGTGATATAGTGGTAGGTGGAATCATCATCTTCATTGCTAGGAAGTTTGGAGTAAGTGTGAGCAAATGGATAAATAGGATTGAGGGGAACTATTATCTAGACTTAGATACTCTCACTACTATGTTTTTTCTTAGAACCCATGTCCCTTCTCACAAATACCAATATGAGTGGAAAGTCAATAATGCTAATTGTTTGATTATTCTACCTAATCCGGACATAACTGATCCGGAGGTGGTGGAGAATTTGCTTTATGTTGGCACTAACCCACAGGTACATGATGATGGTGGTGATGAAGAGGATGGTGCACACTTGCACCATGAGCAAGAAGCCGGGGGGAACTATGATGATGAACGGTGGACATGGATCCAAACTGAAGAACATGGTCAGAAGCCAAGTTGTTTCTTCTTAAGATTTCCAGAATCTTGCCCTATGTAAATATCTCAAAAAGGAGCCTTCCACATGGAATCTGCTTCCTCTTACTTCTGATTCCTTCTTTGATAGCCCAGCACAGATGGTGCATGATATATCTTGGAAGATTTATCTTGTTGAAAGAAGCAAGAAAGT
>Ga0228711_1008023_pt1 | contig 15008 bp, 5 predicted proteins | sample MedpolnodulmetaG_2_FD_177996 | JGI IMG/M metagenome (GOLD analysis project Ga0228711, IMG submission 177996) | Root nodule microbial communities from Medicago polymorpha collected in Santa Monica, California, United States - brown nodules | ecosystem: Host-associated > Plants > Roots > Nodule...
AAAGGGTAAAAAATGAATTTTTTTTTTTTTTTTAGGGAAGATACAAATGGAAGATGATTGATTTTATCGGTTGTAAAATGCATTTTTCTTTTTTCTAGTTTGATTTTAAAGTAATTAGTGAATAATGAAAAAAATGGGATGTTTAGATTGCTTTCCGGTTGATGTTTGCATCAAATAATATTTTTAAGACAAAAGAAAAATATTTGCAAAAAAAACATCTAAATTATTGCATTTTCAACAAAATGATTGAAATCAAGAAGTTAACAAATTTCATTATTGCACTAATATCACGAGTCATGACTAAATCAATTCTTAATCAAATTTTACTTAACTTTCAATTAAGCTACATGTTATCAAAGTTTCAACTACATTTTATCACACATTTTTTTAAAGTAATTTTCCCATTTCTTTTTCAATGTATTTATTGGCGTAATCCTTATATTGGTAAAATATTTTAGGATATTCACTAAGATGTTGAATTTTTACTACTACTCATCATAAAATTAAGTAATGTATGTTGATATATAAGTAACGAATGTTTGTTTCCATTAGAGGAAGGTCTCAAATTCAAGTTTTATAATCATAAAATTGAACACGAGAATTCAATATAAATTCTAAAAATAAAGATTTTAATGCTATTAATATAAAATAAATAAAAGTCAAAGGAGTGGTTCTTTCAAGAATGTAAATGAAAATTACACGCACAATGATTGTGTCATTGTGACAATAATAAAGCAATTCACGCATCCTACATAGGCTTCACTCTAGATTTTGGTGAGTAAAGACTTGTTCAACCCACCTTAATAATTGATGGATTGCGAGAAAAGTGTCTAGAACCAACATAGATCATTCTTCTTGAAGGAAATTGCAAAGGTTCAATAGAGGGTATTTTATCACTTTGTCTTGCTCTATATTCAAACTATAAGAAGGAATATGTAAAAACTTTGTTTGATTGGGGGCATGGATTTTTGATTTTTTTTTTAAATAATGTTGTAGTCTTTAAGAAGGTTAATTTACTCGACTCGAGAGTGAGAGTCTCCAAGTAGTTAGGTCAAAGAAAGTTATAAAGATATGTAAAAGTAGATAAATAGTACGAAAACATAATATTAAATGTATGTAGTTGAGATAAAACATTATAACTCTATCTTAAAAGTGTGTATAGAAATATATTGTCTCTATATTACTCTCTCATGGATCCTATAAAAGGGTGAGATGTTGTCATTTGTAAACTAAGCTAGTAAGTAATTAGGAAAGTAAAAGAAACAAGTATGCAATAAAACAAAGTATTCTATCTACCTTAATTTCTCCCAATAACCTTCTAATTTTCCAACAAAGTGTATCAAAGCTTAGATTATGATAAGAAATCTTTCAATAGTCATGTTTAGTAATGGAGTAACACCCTTTCATGGAGGATACTTCAAACATCTTGAAAACAAGAATAAAAAGTAAAGATATAGAGGCCATGACAATATACCAACTTTGAGGATCATTTATAAAGCTTATGATAATAAATAAAATAAAAAATATAAGGGAAAACTCTTTCAAATGCAATTAAAGGAGATTGAGGAAATAAAAAGAAATTCAATAAGTCAATGGAGTTGAGGTAGAGGTCAGAGACAAAAATGCAGTTGAAGACAATTTAGGAGTGTTAATGGTGGAAGAGGTTCGGATTTCACTAGCAGCAGTAACATGACGTGGAAAAGGTTACACAACCTCAAGGTATGCCAAAGCTAACACTCAATGCTACCATGTGGAAGAAATAGACTTGGGGAGGAGACTAACTATGTGGAAGAAAATGATGAGAAGTTTCAAACAATGTTGCTAGCATGTGGAAAGTAATGAAGTTAGTTAAGGAAGGCCACGGTACCTTAACAATGGTGCAAGCAACCATCTCTGCGAACAAATTATGAGCATATTCTGGATCTTGATGAATTAGTGAGTGACAATGTCTCAATTGGTGGTGATGTAAAAATTCCCATGAAAGAAAAAAGTATGATATATCTTAATTCAAGTATATTTACTACCTTCAAGGAAGTTCGAAGATGGTGTGGCGAAAGGAAATGGTCAACATATAAAAGTTAGGAGGACCGGTCGAGGAGATGAATTCACTTCTAAATAGTCTTAAGAGATTAGTGAAGAATATTATATTGAATCATATGTTCTCGGTTATGGTTCAAGTTCAAAGAGCTACAAATTGTACGACTCAAACAAATACTATAAGATTGTAGTTCCCCGAGATGTGGTCTTGTATGAAGAAAAACGATCGCATTTGGAACTACAAAAAATATACAAATACTTATTTGAAGCACTGCATTTCAGTCAAAGATAACTCATCCAAATCTGAATATTAATCTTTTTTTAGGGGAAACGTGAATATTAATGTTAAGGCGTCGTTAAACTTAATTGACATGTGTCACATAAAGTACCATAATTTTCTACCTGAAAAAAATTAAGAAAAAGAAAAAGCTTTTTCTTTTTTCCTTAATTAAGAGAGAAAAAGAAAATGCATGGTCATTTCCTATTCCTATGGGTCACAAACCATTCTATATTCTCGTGGATCATAAACCATTCTATCTTTACCTTTATATAATCTACTAGCTTTCACAGAATTATTTTTTTTTGGTTACAAGCTTTCAAAGATTCAATATTACTTATCTATATTTGTCGCTTTTTTATGGAGTATTTGGCGCGCGCGTAATGCATGTTTATGGGAGCAAAAATCTGTCAATGCACATGCATCTTGTGTCCTAGCCATGGATACACTTCACGATTACATGTGGTGCCACCGTCTCAATGATGATGCATAGTCTGATACTCCAGTTTGATCTAAACCACAAACAGATTGGATCAAGTGTAATGTTGATTGTGCCCTTTTCGACAAATGTCCAAGTCTATCTGATACACTTCAACATGAACACGAGTGAAACTCCAAAGTCCCAAATTTAAGGCTTCAGAAACGTTTTTGAATGTTGGAAAGTTGAATTCTTGAACAACAACTCTGTGACCTTGACCAATAGAATAAGCTGATCTTCCTTTCCATGCACCCTAACATATCAATCTTGCACATCAAGTTTGTTTATGTGAAGTGTTGTGTCGTGAACCCAAATATTTTCATTTTAAAACAATATACTATGTAATGATGGTTTAATTAAGTTTATATAAGTATGTCTAATTATATTTCATTATTTCATCATCATCTAAACAAATTTTGAGTAGTAATATTATGATCTAACAATATAATATAGTCAAATAAAGAAGTTGATTCTAGTGAAAGGTGTCAGTAAATTATGATTCGAGCACTTGATAAAAAAAATACATCTATATTTAATGTTTGACTGTTTGGTCATTCTTAGAATATAATATAATTAATAATTAATTTATCATTTTAACCTTGTAATATTGAACTTAACCAACAGCTGGATCCTTAAGTTCAAATGTTCCATTGTCCTAGTCAGAATGGAGACCTAAAATGTTAGCGATGAAGTATTCGGGAAAACGTTGAGACCAAAAATTTCAAAAATTAGATGAAAATTAAACTCGATTTGGTGTAGATTTTAATAAAAATTAATTGGAAGTGCATTAGAGATTAAATATGGTATAGGGGAGAAGGTGAAGTGCACAACAAGTTTTGTTGCTATTGTTCTTTTTGTTTGGGTTGATGAATAACAAGGAAGTGCATAACAAGGTGAAGATCAGTCTTTGAAGAAGTTTTGAGAAAAGTTACACGTTCTTTATTTTTTCACAAAGGTGTTATATATATATAACGAAAATAACAAGTGACTAGTTGTCACGGATTTATATTATATATATACACTATTACTAATTCTCCTTAAAAAAAAATATTGTTTACTAAAGGAAATATTGTTTACTAAAGAAAATCTTTTCAAACGTCGCATTATTTTACAGGATGATTAACTTTGTGTTAGCGGGTGTGGTCACATTGAAAATGCGGCTCACCTTTTTATGGATTGTCCGTTATTTGGTTCGTTATGGTATGATGTGTGTCGATGGTTAGACATTGTTTCAGTTTTTTTCTCATAATTTTCTATATCATTTAGTTTAGTTTGGTAACATTGTCGGCACGTCAAAAACAAAATGTTATATTTTGGTTATGATTTGATGTGTTTGCATTTGAATTATTTAGAAGGATAGTAGAGTCTTTTCAAACAAATCAGCCACCACTATTCAACTTATAGATAGCGTCAAGCTTCTATATATCTTTCTGGTGGTTAAAAGCACATTTGAGTAATTTTGCTTTAGATTGCCATAGTTGGTTGTTGAGCTTGGGCGTTGGTTAATGGTATAACTTCTTTCTGTTTCTTTGCCTTTGGGTTTTTTGTAAACATTTTGGAAGCTCCGGCTTTTTCTCAGGCACGCCTTGTGCTTGAGTTTGATCATTTAATTCATTTTGAATTCTTCAAACAAAAAATTGTGTCTCTTAACTTTCTCGAATACTTAAAAAATAAGATAAAAAAAGTCTTTAAAATAAAAGAATAAAAATCTATCGATGAAGTAATAATATTCTAGAAATAATATAATTAAATATGATATAACTGGTTTAGATTTTTATTTTTTTTAATTAAATATGATATAACTGGTTAAGATTTTTATTTTTTTTATTAAATTACTAACAAGATTTTATTTTATTTTATACTGGATCCTAGATTTATATATACTATTGTTCACTAATTCTCCCCTATAAAAAAAACCTCTAGTTGAGTAATTCTCATCCCTCAAGCCTATTTCTTATACCGAAACTTTTTTCTCCATTAACTAAGGATGAGCAAACACACAATTTGGTTTAAAGACGTAAACACTTTCTACTATTACTGAATTTATTGTCCATATTTATTTGTTTTTATTTTTTTTTTGTTCATGTTGTGGTAGAATAATGTGTTGGCTATGTTTTTTTCTGTAGGGTTTTAATCTAAAGGTTGATTGTATCGACGATTTGAGGAAAAATTCGGTAAACACTTTCTACTATTACCCCATCTCTTGTTCATATTTCCTTTGTGTTTTGATGATTTTTTTGTTCATGTTGTGGTAGTAATGACTTGTTAGATAGTCTTTGATATGTGTTGTTGGCTTTGTTTTCTCTATAGGGATATTTAACTATGAAGGTTAATATTAACAAAGTGAGAACGCAAAATCCGGTAAACACATCCTGCTACTATTACTACATATCATATTTCCTTTGTGTTTTCGTTTTTTTTTTGTTCATGTTGTAGTAGTTATGATTAGGGTCGGTCAGGGGTGGCAAGTGAGGCAGCCGTCTTGGATCTCACATAGTCACATTTTTTTTTAGGTCAGGTCGGTCAAGGGGTGGTAAGTAGGGATGAGAATAGGTTAGGCCGAACTAGTCTTTGCAAGACCTAAGCCTAACCTGCGATATTTTTTAAAGTCTAAGTATGGCCTTATGAAAGTCTGATTAAAAGCATATATCTTATGAACATCTTTAAATAACAATGTGATCTAAGTTTAAATGGACTAGTGAATTAATAATTCAATTAGAGTAAACTCTTTTTTGATAATCAACACGAGGTTTTAGGGAATTCAACTATATATTGTATCATATTTCTATTCTAGTTTATAATAATACATTTATATATTCAAAAAGTTAATGTATACTAATAAATCTTAAATTATTGAAAAAGTTTACAAATCTATATTTTAATTCAAAGTACAAAATATAATATAATAATAAATAATATTATTCATATTACTTAAATAGGCCGGCCTAATAGGCTTAAAAAAAAAGCCTAGGCCTTCTCTATCTAAAAAAAAGTCTGGCCTGGCCTGTCGTAGGCTAGGCCTTAGGCCCCTGTAGGTCGGCCTGCCCTATTCCCATCCCTAGTGGCAAGTGAGGCAGCCACCTTCGATCTCACATAGTCACATTTTTTTTAAGTCTAAAATTTATTATTTTAATTTAATTAATTGAATTGATTTTATTAATTTTAACTATTTTAGATCACATAATATAAATTTTACTCATTAATTTTGCTATAGAATGATTTACTTTTTTTCTTTTGAGAAATCTAATTGATTTACTAAAACATAATTCAATCTTGTGAATGTATATTATATTTATTTTTGCGTTGTTTAATATTGGAAAAATTAATTAGGCCTAAAAATTACTCGAATTTTATTGTTGTTAACTTTTAATAAAATTACTCTTGCCGTTCCTTAAATCAATTTCATGTATTAATTTCGTCATGTATCTTTTCTTTTACATCACTTTTGTCCATTTTATCAATTTACATATGGATTTTTAAGATTTAAATATTTTTTTTTATTTCGATATTAGCTCTTATGTTCAAATTTATGGCCTTTCGCTTATGTTTTTATATGAATTTTAGATTTGATATTTGAAAATCTATATGCAAACGAACTGAAAGGATAGAAATGACTTAAAAAAAAGATAAATGATAAAAATTGTTATCTGAAATTAAGTAACTTAAAGGACATTGAATGTAAATTTACCTTTATTTTTAAAGAGCCTCACGTCAAATTTCGTCTCCGACCTCAAAGTTTGTCGGACATCCTGATTATGACCAGTGAAAAAGTCATTAATATGTGTTGTTGGCTTTTCTTTGTAGCATTGTATTCTGAAGGTTAATATCAATTGTAAGGGTTGTGAGAAGAAAGTAAGGAAACTTCTATTGAAAATTCATGGTACATTCTTATAATACATCCTTGATCTCTTTATTTTATCAATTTTTTGATATTTATTTATAATATATGCCAATGCCTTTCATTTCACCTTGTTTAAATTAACAATAACATATTAAGATGCCATACTTTTTGTTCTAGAGTTCTCCATATTATGTATCAATGACTTAATATATGCCATGCATTTCAAGTTTTTCAAGTTTATTTTATTGTTAGAGTAGAGATTTTTAATATTAATCAATCATAGTTGTTTCAATAGTAGTTATTAGATCACCTAAAAAGTTTGACTTGACTTTAATCATAATTATGTATAAAATCGTACATATATAGTTGTGATTATCAAAATTAAACTCTTGAATTTGATCAAGTATAATTAATTTTGTTGGCCTAAAAAAATATAAGAATTCTTCAAAGTTTTTTTTTTGTTATGATAACACCAATGCTAGTATTTTCTTGCGGTAGGATGTTATTAGAAGTAATTAGAAAATTTAAAAGGATGTTATTAGAAAATAAAATTTAAAACTATTTTTGAAAGGATATTATTACATAGTAAAAATAGTTAAATTCGATAATATTTAATATCATTAGACATGAATATTTTTTAATAAATATTCAAGATACGAGGAAGTATGTTGTTCCAATTTTTTTTTCTTTTTACTTAGTTTTTTGATTTTTTTTAATTTGTTGTTAATTTAAATGTTTTTATGTGTTACCTTGTCTAGTGGTGGACGCTGTGAGTATAGATGCAGAGCAAGAGAAAGTAACAATACTAGGTAATAATCTGGATCCAAACGAACTCATAAAACAGCTAAAGAAGTCTGGGAAGCATGCTGAGATATGTAATGGAAATGGAAATGGAAGTGCCAATAGTGGTGAGAATAATGGAAATGCTACTGGGGGTAAGAAGAATGGAAATGGAAATGAGGGTAAGAAGAATGGAAATGCCAATAGTGGTGAGAATAATGGAAATAATGGAAATGCTACTGGGGGTAAGAAGAATGGAAATGGAAATGGAAATGCAAGTGGGGGTGAGAATAATGGAAATAATGGAAATGGGGGTAAGAAGAATGGGAATGGGAATTCCAATGGTGGGGAGAATAATGGAAATGGAAATGGAAATGGGGCTAAGAAGAATGGAAATGGAAATATGGCACAAATGGTTCCAATAGGTGGTGGAGGATATTATCATCAAGGGATGCAAATGCAAATGCCACCTTATTCGTATGAACAACTTCATCACATGATGATGATGAACCAACAACAACAGCAAATGAACATGTATCCACAAGCCATGAACATGTATCCATCCATGAATTACATGCAACCACCGCCGATTCAGTCTCGCTGTATGACTGATCCTACAAACATGTTCAATGATGAGAACGTCCAGAGTTGCCGGATCATGTGAAAACCATATTAAACAAGTATCAACTTTCTTGTGTTTTTATCACTTTTGGCTTGTTTGGAGTTCATGAAATTTTGTCTTGGTTACTTGTGTTTTATCATTTTTGGCTTGTTTGGAGTTCATGAAATTTTGTCTTGGTTACTTATATTTTTATCATTTTTGGCTTGACTAAGTTAATAAAATTGTCTTGGTTACTTGTGTTTTATACTTTTATTATTTTTGGCTTGTTTGGAGTTCAGAAATTTTGTCTTGGACAAGAAAATTTAAAGTATTTAGAATTATGTTATGCATGGAAGGTAGTTATACTGATTGGATATACGTATAACTTTCTTTCATTTTGTTTCTGTTTTTCTCTTGGACAATGTTTCAATTCTTCATTAACTTCATCTAATTTAAATAAAGGGTTAATAGGTCTTTACCTCTTGTAATATAGGTCATTTCTGGTTTTCTCCCCCGTAATTTTTTTTTTGATTTACCCCCTTGTAAAAAAGTTTTGTTTTGATTTACCCCCCTAATAGGCCAAACAAAAACCAATTTTATTTTTTTTTACAAGAAATTTTCGTTTTTGTTTGGCCTATTAGGGAGTAAATCAAACAAAAACTTTTTATAGGGAGTAAATCAAAAAAAAAATTACAGGGAGAAAACCGGAAATGACCTATATTACAGAGAGGTAAAGACCTATTAACCCTTAAATACATAAGTAAATATTTTTTTATACAAAAACAAAATGATATTCTCAATGTTAGATAAAATGAGAATGTTTTTAGCATCTCTATATATATTTTTTTAGGGAAAGCATCTCTATATATTAGAATCCACAAAATAATGTTGTTATAAATGAATGAATTACTGCAAATAAGGACGTGGTAACAAATTTCCTTCTTTCTTTCAAAAAAAAATTCCTTCCTTTTTTTGATTCTACGAGATTAGTCCATAATCCGTCGAGGCTGGGTTATGCTACCAAGCCTCCATTGTTTTGGGACTTAATTATTTTTTATATATATATAACCCTAAAAGAATAGTTATATACAACTAAAGATGAACAATTTGTAAACTAACAACAATATTCCAATGGTGCGGTTGCATTTGCGTAAGCGTGAGGCTAATGGTTCAAGTCCATCCCACATGTGATTTTTTTATATAGTGCCTCATTTTTTTTACGGGGTTCAAAATTTAAAATTTTTGTGATCCCATGACCTGCAAATTATTTAAGACGGCTCTGGTCGACCCTAACTTTGTGAAAACAATTGAACAAGTGATATGTGTATGAAAACGACCATGGAACGATAAACTATTGGCCAGATTAATTAAAAACATGAATATAGATTTAACTATGCATAAGAAAATAAATAAGATCAGAGACCAAACAAAAATGAGAGTCATAGCAAGTATTTCATCAAAAAAAAAAAATTCTTTCGTCTCAAGCCAAAAACTATTTACAAAAATATCTTAAAAATTTTATCATCATCATCGATACATTAGACACTATTGGAAAATATGCATCCATTTCTCAGATTTCAAATACCTTAGTGTATTCAACACACACACACACACAAATATATATATATATATATATATATATATATATATATATATATATATATATATATATATATATATATCCATATAGCTCCTCTTGTACAAAATATTCATTGGGCCAAAACAATTTGATCACCTAATATCCCTCCTTCCAAATGCCTTATTGCTTGGAGATTGATGCACAATAAACTTCCTAATGATGAAAACCTCTCTTTTAGAGGTTGTTCTCTTCCCTCAATGTGCAGTTGTTGCTCAAACAAAGTTGAGACATCTTTTCACTTATATTTTGAGTGCCCCTCTTGCAATTAAGCTTTGGACCTGGTTTTCTTCTGTTCTCAATCTCAATCCGCATTTTGCTTTTGTTAATGATGTGCAGAAATTGTGTAATAGAAACTGGTCAGCTCAGTGTAAATTGGTGGTGAAGGTTGGCCTCATCAACATTATAAGCACCATATGGTGAAGGTTGGTCCGCTCTTCTTATTGCGCTAATGTTTGAAAATTATGAACAGTATTTTTTTATGAAATTTTAATTTGATTAAAAGTAAAAATATAAAAAAAAGTTGAGGAAAAAGGTAAAAATATAAATGTTTTTTGCTTTCAAATTATAACAAATCAAACTAATCATGATTATCTATTTCAATAAAATCAACAATATAACAAAAAAAATATAATATGAATTCTTTTTTTTTTTTTAATGGCACCAACAACAATATTTATTATAGTTAAAATTGTTGTTTAAGGGTATAATTGAGATAATGAAAAAGTAAGTATAGATATACTATCTAGTTTGTTACACTTTTTAAATGATAAAGGAAAAAACTAAACATTTGTTTTTGTTACACTTTTATTTTAATATTTAAATTTATTCTTATATATTTGTTACATGTGTTATTTATATTGAAAATTGAGGGTATTTTTGGAAAGGAAAAAGTCAGTCCAAAAGTGCTGAAAATGATAGTTTTCTTTATATATAGTATAAATAATAAATCACAATGGTTTACAATATCAACACTTGATTTTCTCACTTTACTAACTACTCATTTTAGAGGGAGATAAATCCTTCTCATACCTTTCTAAAACGGGCAAATCAGGATCCAACCTTTCTAAAGTAAGAGTGTTATGTCCAATTTTGTAGTTTTAATTATTGGATGTTAGCGGAAAATATCGAAAATAATTCTAGAAAAATAGACAAAAAATTAATTATAAATCGTTAATAAACAAACTTCATAAATTCATAAATTAATTGCAATGTAGATCCAAATAATCTCATAAAACAACTAAAGAAGTCTGGGAAGCATGCTGAGATATGTAGTGTCCAGAAAGGTGGTGAGAGTAATGGAAATGGAAATGTCAATGAGGGTAAGAAGAATGGGAATGCCAATGCCAATAGTGGTGAGAATAATGGAAATGCCAGTGGGGGTAAGAAGAATGGAAATGGAAATGCAAGTGGGGGTAAGAAGAATGGGAATGGCAATGCCAATGGTGGTGAGAATAATGGAAATGCAAGTGGGGGTAAGAAGAATGGGAATGGCAATGCAAGTGGGGGTGAGAATAATGGAAACGGAAATATGGCACATATGGTTCCAATAGGTGGTGGAGGATACTATCATCAAGGGATGCAGATGCAAATGCAACCTTATTCATATAAACAACTTCATCACATGTATATGATGGTGATGAACCAACAACAACAACAACATATGAACATGTATCCACAAGCCATGAACATGTATCCATCCATGAATTGCATGCCACAACCGCCGATTCAGTTTCGTTGTATGGCTGATCCTACACACATGTTCAATGATGAGAACGTCCAGAGTTGCCGCATCATGTGAAAATCATATTAAACAAGTATCAACTTTCTTGTGTTTTTATCACTTTTGGCTTGTTTGGTGTTCATGAAATTTTGTCTTGTTGGTTACTTGTATTTTTATCATTTTTGGCTTGTCTGAGTTCATAAAATTTTGTCTTGGTTGCTTGTGTTTTATTATTTTTGGTTTGTTTGGAGTTCATGAAATTTTGCATTGGACTAGAAAATCTGAAGTATTTAGAATTAGACATGGATGGTAGTAATACTAATAGGATATACGTATAACTTGTGTTTCTTCATAATTTTTATCTAACTCAAAAAATAATATTTATATTAAATATTCAATGAAAAAATTAGAAAGAAAAAAAAAACACACACACATATATGAGTTGTTATATACGCCCACTTAATTTTTAGGAGTATTTGAGCAAATTATAACTAAAAAATGGTTAAATAATGCAAACACTCATAAAAGTTGAGTGGGTCTAAGTTAGCTACTCTTATAGGTATTTGCTAGAATACATTCACTTATTTTTTTAGAAGGTATTTTAGCAAGTGATGATAACTAAAAAGTGGTTAAATACATCCTTATGTGTATGTTGTTAATATACATGGGGGCGGGGAACATTCAATTAACCCTCTTTCTAACGTTCACTCTTTTGTTTAAAAATATCCATGGAGTCTCATAATTTTAGAAATTGGTCACACCTAAAGTGGTGAGATCGACATAGTTTTATCCGATAATAAAGTAAAAGCTAGATATAGAAAGTATTTTATCATTGCTCTATATTAGTAGAATCAGCAAAAATACGTTCAAAATTTCCTTCATCCCATAAAAGAAAAAACAATTTCCTACATTTTATATTTGATTCGAAGATAAATAACTTGAAGTGTCATACGTAAGCTTTGTGAAAATAATTGAACAAGTGATATGTGTATGAAAACGACCATGGAGTGACAAACTATGAGGCAGTAAATTAAAAATGTGAATATAGATTTAACTATGCATAAGAAAATAAGATCAAAACTAAACAAAAATAAGAGTCACGAGTCATGTGTCATAAGTGGCAAGTATTTCACAACATAAAAAATAAGCATTCAATTAAAATAATGATGAAAATCCTTTTGACCCAAGCCAAAATCTATTTACAAAACATCTTAAAAAATTTATCATCATCGATACATCAGACATATTGATATATGATTCCAAATAGCTCAAAGTATTCAACCACGTATACATCCAACAATCGAAAATCTTGACAAGAAGAGATTTCATATCTTCAATACAGTTTCAATATTCTCTTAATGTAATGAATTAGGTAACACTAATTAGGTAATACTACTTTTCAGTTTTCTTGCTTTAATATCAACTTCCACGGCCACTAATTACAAGGACAGCCAATAGATTCGACAGTTGGTGCTTTCCAGCACATAATAGGATAGTTTTGAGTCGGTTTAGACTCTGACTATGTGTGATTAAAATAATACTGATGAAGTTATGTACATTTCTACTGATGTAGTGAAACTGTAGTAGTCGTTTTCAATGTTAAGTCTATCGATGAAGTTATGTGCATTGCTGATGTGCACATGCTAACAAATCAAAATCAAGTAAAAAAGTATATAGTTGGACAATAGTGGTAACAAATGAATACGTGTGAATGAAGGAAATGATAGGTGTCTTGAAGCCACTCCAAATTACTTTTAAGATGCCTTGACTGTCAAAACATCTTAAAAGTAAACAAGAATGGTTGATATTATATGCACATGTATAACAAATTATTGTGGTTTACAATACAATATTTGATTTTCTCAATCTACTAACTACTCATTTTAGAGGAGACAAATCCTTCTCATACTTTTCTAAAGCGAGCAAATCAGGATCCAATCTTTCTAAAGTAAGAGAATTGTTTTAGAGTGTAAAGTAAGTAATATTTAATATTAAATTATATTACATACACATTCAAAACTAATCTTAAATATGATGAAATATCAACTCTTTATTTTCTCAATTTACTCTTTACTCACTTTTGAAGAACCAAATCTACAAATCAAACCAACGATTAAATTAAGGTGGAAAGTTACATACGTATCATCATAAGATTATTTAACCATAACCATTATACATACATTAAAGCCTATTTTTGGTTCCATGTTCATTTGTTCCATTCAGAATTGTTAGTCAAATGTGATTTGACCATAAATTGTGATGCATGACTTCCGACTTAAGAATTGACTTCTTCCCCAAAATCAATTCCACCAATAAACTAATATTTCTAGTTTCTGCTGCAGTTGCATATAATCAATTCTCAAATTTATTAACATATATATATACACACAAAAACAATTCTAACCCAAACTATCCAAACATAATAGATAAAAATCATTTTTTTCGTAAACCATCACTCTCAATCAAAAATAGACCCGCAATACTAACTTTTTTCGAAGTATGTTATAATATTATTTTTTTCTAGAATATCATAAATAAAAAAATATTGAGGGAGTAAAGTGTAGATTTTAACATAAGAGGAGAGAGGAATGTAATTCAAACTTCTCTTACGGGAGGGTAGTGCAATGTTTTATAATATATTTTAAATAACAGGGGAAGCGGATGTATATTTTAACATAAAAGGGGAAATGTAATTCAAACAACTTTGAGGAAAAGGGAGTCAATTTACCCAAAAATTACCATCATGAATACGAAGATTGCTCTTTAGAAACTTAGCAATTGCTCACAACACCTAAAACGCTCCCCACCGGTAGTTAGTACCCTTTGGACGCTTTTTAAATCGGTTAAATCAATTTAAAAAGTGTTGAACGGTAGTTAACTACCATTTAACAACAAACGGAAGTCGTTCAAGTTAGGTACATGTGAGCAATTGTTTGGTGCATAAAGAGCAATCTCCAGTGAATACATTGGACAAAGTATTAGAAAAGATGCATACATTTCTTAGATTCTACTATGATGAAGTTATGTACATTGTTGATATAGTGAAACTGAAGTAGTCTATAATTCAGTTAATTGATGAAGTTATGTACATTATTGATGTAGTGAAACTATAGTGGTTCAAATGCACATACTAACAAATCAAGTAAAAAGTATATAGTTGGACAAATTAATACGTGTGAATGAAGGAAATCAATCAAGTGATAGGTGTTGATTCTTCATCATTGTTGAGTTCAAAAAAGAAAGGATCCTTAAGAAGATCAGTGGCTGAAGGTCTTGCCCTTGGTTGTGCAATGCATTTCTCAATGAATGCTTTCACTTCTGGTTCTCTGACATTGCTCAAGGCTTGAGGCTTAATTCCCATTGTGACCTTTTTGTATATCTTGGCTACACTGTCACATTCACTATATGGTATCTCCATTGTAACCATTTCAAGCAAACACATTCCAAAAGAGTATATGTCAACCATTTCAGTGTAATCTTCCTCATACAGCTCAGGTGCCATGTACTCAGGAGTCCCTAAAATTGAATGTGCTGCGTGGGTCCTTCCCACTATTGCAGCCAATCCCAGATCACCAATTTTCACCTACAAAAACCCGGAGTGAGAATCTAATTTTTCAGGACTTATCAAATCACAA
>Ga0228711_1008025_pt1 | contig 15005 bp, 6 predicted proteins | sample MedpolnodulmetaG_2_FD_177996 | JGI IMG/M metagenome (GOLD analysis project Ga0228711, IMG submission 177996) | Root nodule microbial communities from Medicago polymorpha collected in Santa Monica, California, United States - brown nodules | ecosystem: Host-associated > Plants > Roots > Nodule...
TGCTATAAAAAATTAGGAGATTGGTTTTGTTCAAAAAATTAGGAGATTAGTTGTGATGTGTTGAGAAAGTGAGGCAGATTTGGCATAGACTTAGGGCAGATTTGTTTATATGAAAAAGAAGAAAAAAAAATTAGGTGTGATTTTGTTGAAAAGAAAAAATAGGGTTAATAATAAAACAGGGGTATTAGAGTAAAATTGGCCATTAGGTTTAGGTTAAAATTTGCTTCCAGGTTAACTTTAATAAATAAGAGATATGTGTAAAAAAATAGTCATTAGTTATTTTAGTAAATTTAAGTGAGATAAAATATTGTTAAAGACAAATTATAAATCAGGTCAATGTATGTAATATAATAGTTCACACCAAATCAAAACAACAACCAATTTATAACAAAAGTAGACATACATGCATATGTCTATCAGTTAAAACATGTATTGGTAGTATTCCACACTCACTAATAATCTATTGACACACATGTATATGGTTTTTTTTTTTGAGAGTTTGGGTATGCGCAATAAAAAAATGCATTATGTATTAATTTCATTAAGTATTTTGGTTGTGTAACTATAATGGTATATGCCCTTTTACAGTTAGAAATTAATTAATTCTTTTGTCGGACATAATCATCATAAAAATATTTAATCCATCAGTTGTGATTGATTCTTGTATTAATTTTAATATTAATTGGTTTTATGTAAAATGATACTCTGGTATTTGAAGAGAAAGAACATATCTCATAAACTTTATCACAATTTACTTAAAAAATTTCACTTCAACTCATATGACGTAACCAATGTTATAGCTTATTCATATCTTTACTAATTCAGATGAGAGTTCTGCATTGTAGAAAAAAAGTTTATACGATAACGAAAAACATGTGAATGTTTTGATTGGATTAGCATATTTGGAAGAAAATAGGAACAAAGAGATTCAAGTACATGAATACGCTTTTAGCATTATTAAAGAGGCAACACATGATTTTTCAGAATATAACATACTTGGATAAGGAAGTTGCAGGCACATCTACAAGGTCATTGACTAAACTCATTTAACTTTGTCATGTCATCAACTATACATATTGAGTTTATGCAATAATTTCTCATGATATTTGGATAGTTTTAATCAATAAACAAATTTCGGAGGTCAAGATAGTGTTGTAAAGATACGTAAGTAAACGTCCAAACTAGATTATAACTGAGATAGTTTTGATATAAAAACCATAACATAGAAATTTTGTTAGACTTTTGAGATTTTGTATAGAAGAGGAAGAAGAAATATTTTTAATGTACGAGAGCATGTTTAACCCAACTTATTTTCTACTTCTCTTATATTTTTAAGAAATCGGACAACACATAATATTGACACAACTCTTAATGAAAAAATATACATTTTTTAAAGAGTAAAATCAAATAGAAATGACATTCAAAATAAGATGTTAAAATAAACTTTCACACAACTTGCACAAAGTTTAGTTTAATGGTTCCTCGTCGACCCCCACATGTGCCACTTTTTCTTTTATTTAATTATTTCTTATCTTATGTATTTTATTTACACAATTCATGTTTTTTTATGCTCTCGCTACCAACTGCTATAAAAACAACTTATTCAAAAACTGCTATAAAAACAATTGAGAACAAAATAAGCGTTTGTTGGAATTTAGTCCGAGGTTGTGAGGTATTGGTCGTGGATGTCTCGGAGAACCATTTAAAGGGTGTGTTAGAAAATCACCAGTAACGTGTTTCAATGCTAACAATGACACGATACTTGTCAACTTAACAAACATTGGAGTAGGTAATTCCAATATAATTAAATGAACAAATTAGAAGAGAAAATGCCAACAATCATGTCTCAACCTTTGTAATTTCCACACTTATTCCCTTAACAACTGTCAAGTTTATACATATAATGTACCATGTTATGTGTGAGTATGTTTGCGCGTGTGCGAGCACTATAAGAAATTTGTCATTTTGCGACACTTACTTTGCGACCCTTGGCTTAGAACTGCCACAAATTACTCTTTTGCGACTGTTAGGCTTAAGGGTCGCAAGTTTTACAACATTTTTTAAGTGCACTTTCACAATAAAACTTTTGGCCAAATATTTTCACACTCCCGCTTCTGCAATTTCAATCTCTCTCCAATAGCTTCAAAATCCTAAAATCCAATTTTATTCATCAATTTCCTTTTTTTCCCAATCTAAAACCTAAATTTTCATCACTCTCACTCACAATCCACTTTCCCCCAAATTGAAACCCACGATTTCACTCTCTCCCTCATCAAAGCATCCCACTCCTCACTCTCCCCCATTCAAATGTGAATCTTAGTCTCCAATCCATGGCTCAATCGAAGCTTTCTGTTCCAATACAAGCCATTTATTCGGTTCAGTTCCAGCGAGTCTCCACCGTCTTCCTTCATTTTTGTTCTTCCGATTTAAAATTTAATTTTACACTCGAAAGCTTCTTTTTGCTTATTGATTATGATTCTGCTTCTACTTGTATCTATGCTAGTTCTTTCAAGTATTACATTAATTGACTATATGTTTATTTGATTGTTCCTTTTTCAACAGCTCAGTTCCTTTTCCACTCGCTGGTCATTAATACATATAACCTTAAATACAAACTTAAATACAAAAGATGTGCATAAACTGGTCATTAGTTGTTTAAATATAACTTCAAGTGGAATAAAATATCATGGAAGTTAAGTAAATTATTACATCAATATTGAAAAGTTCACACCAAATCAAAACTAAAAGAGAATTACAACAAGAGTAAATATACATGTATCTACCAACTAAAACATTTAGTATTAACACCCCACAATCACTATTAATCTCTCTCTCTCTGCACGTTTGAGTATTTATTTGTTGGGAGTTTAGGTGTGAGCTATAAAAAAAACATCAATTATTAATTTCATAAAGTGTCTTGGTTGTGTGATTAAAATGGTATATGTTATATTACAATTTGAAATTAGCGATCTCTTTCGTTGGACACTATCATCAATAAAACATTTAATCCATTGGCTGCAATTGATTTTTTTCTTGGTTGTTATAGTCATAGATGCTCTTACATGCAGAATGATACAACATGTAATTATACACATAAAGAGTCATTAAATTGAACATGTAATTATACACGTCTCTCAGACAAATAGTTGTACATTTGCAATATGAAATGTACAATACCAACAACTACCACTCATATATATAATATAAACTTCATTTGAAATAGTGAAGTTAACGATTGTCGTCTGATGATAAGAAATCCAAAGGCGTCACTCATTCACATGCAAGATGAGTAAGTATTTATTAAGTCTTTTTACAAAGGTATAAACCAACACCATAAAAGCAATATCGAGTAAACCACCAAATTAGTTATTGTCTTTGTAAGTCACTCTCAAGTTAGTCCCGTGCTCTGTTAATATTTCAAAATAGTTCATATCTTTGTTAAATGATTCCTAGTTAGGTCCCTCAGTTAGCATCCGTCATGCCGACAACTCTCATCTTAGAGTTCAATTTTGCAAAGTAGAGTCAAACCCAATATAAAACTCTAGACCAAATATATCTTTTGATCCTTTAAGTTTGACAAAAATTCCGGATTAATCTTTGAAGTTTTTTAAGTTTCAAATTGATCATTTAAGTTATTAATTTAATACACCGATACCCTTTTAAAAACCTTTTTAAAACTTAAAAACTTCAAACGGATATATCAAATTAACAACTTAAAAGACTTATTTGAAACTTAAAAAACTTATCACTAATCCAGTAGTTTTGTCAAACTTAAAAGAGCACTAATATTATTGTCATATATCCATTACTTTTTAATTCATCCGGTCTTGTATTGAAAAGAAAACTTGATCAATAGATATATTTGGTATTTAGAGTTTATGCATTTAAACAAATAAAAATCCACATCATAAAACTAAATGATTAGATTTAAATGATTAACGAGTTTACAAATTATTTAGCCGAATTTGAGTTTGACTCCCAAATAAAATAACTCTTAATCATATTATATTACTCAATAGTAAAAAAATTATATATCTAGAAATGTTATTACTTATTTGCCCTTATTTACCACGACAAACAGACCTTTTAAAGAAGTATTTTCCGCGTAAGAAGTTGTGGATGTTGGTGAGCCAACCCTTTTGCTAGCTGGCTGTCGGGGAGAGGTCCCTAGATCAAGATCCCACTGCGCACGTGACCTAACCCACTCACTCCCCTCAAAACGCACATCGCTTTCTTTCTTCATTCATTCCACAAAACCCATCACACAAACAAACAAATTCTCTCTCTCTCTCTCTCTCTCTCTCTCTCTCTTCCACGGTGGTTTCTAATTCTTCAGATTCAAACGGTTTTTGACGCGAGGTCAGATTCCGACTCAAATGCTTTGATCTATCTACTACCGCACCACGGTGAATTCACTTCTCCGATCATTCTATTTTCGCTTTTCTTCTTTCTTGCATTTTCACTTCAACCATTCTTCTACATTGATTCTTTGATTCGCATTTTTGTGAAATGGAGTTCAATTCAGTTTAATCCGTCTGTGATATCAATATGTCTTTTTCTTGTTTGATTCAAATTTGTAATGTTAATACCGGTTGTAAAATTGGAATTAGGATTGTTGAAGTGGTTGAACTATGATTTTTTTTCAGTTTTAGGTTTTTGAATTGAATTTTGCACTGTAAGAAACAAAAGAGGTTATCATTTTTACTTTCAAACTGAAAAGGTTATGATTTATTTGAGGATACTTCTTTATCAGGCAGTTTCTGTTTTCGACATTCGCGGTAATACCGATTGAATATCGGTTTGTGAAAATTCTGCTACGCAATAGTGCTACAGCGCCGCTATAGCGGCTATTTCACAATATTTTGTCCTAAATAGTGTATTGTGGAACAGTAGTGATCAATTCAAATTAGTGCTATTTCACAATAGTTTTTACTCGCGGAACAATAACGATTTATTCAAATTCCGCTACGCAAACTGTGCTACAGCGCCGCTATAGTCGCTATTTCACAATAGTTTGTACTTAATAGCGTATCACGGAACAATAACAATTTATACAAATTCCGCTATTTAACAACACTGGTGAAGGCTGTAATGGGAGATGATATTTGAACAATGGAACAAAAAGTTATTCACTGGAAGAGTTTAAGCGTGACCTTGAGTAAGGATAATTGATGATCGGCGATTGCATTAATACACTACAATAAAAATAAAGTTACTTGAAAGAAGACGAATATATACTACAAGTCAAAATGAAGTTACTTGAAAGAAGACAAATAAGGGATTAATACACTAGACACAAAGTTGTCAATGTCAGTTATTTGTCATTCACAATAACAGTTTTTTCATTTGAGCATTTCGTAGTTACACATTATAACTCTGCGCATCTCGTCTCCAACATTAAAGAAAAGTTTCTGCTCATTAAACTTGGCATTCTAGTTGCCTCATATGTGTGTATAGTGTATGCATCACAATAACCGCATCGTTGATGTGGTGTTCTTTGCCATGATTCCTTTGTGTGCATTTGTTATTAATGGGAAAGTGTTAAGCGGAAATGGTCTATAGAAGGTCTCGATAGTGAGCTTTAATTTCATACAAAGCTCTATTTCCATTTGAGACTGAAGATTAAAAACATCTTGTTGGAAATCCCGCCCTGAGCGTGAGGGAGTGTGTTGGTAATCCCGCCTTTATTGCGATCTGCCCCTTGTTGCCTCGTGTTGGCTTTGAGGGGGTGGATTTAGTCCCACATCGGTTAGATATGACTCTTGATAAGAGTTTATAAAGAGGAGGCACTTCTCACCTTACAAGCCGGTTTTGTGAGGATGAGTTAGGCCCCAAATTTCAACACATCTATACAGGTTTAGTATTCTGAGTTATTAGATGGCATACCAATGAATCTGAGTTATTAGATGGCATACCAATGAATATGATATGTTGGAAATGAAACAACTTGCACAATGCACAGAGAGACTCGCACTTGTGGTACAAATGATTTGGACAATTTTAACATGTTTGCAATTTTTTTGGGTGATTTTACTGGAAGGTAGTGAAGGCATCAGTTTCACATTATTTAATGTTTTTTGAATATTTTCATCCCTTTACATTGCTGGTTTTGTTTTTTCTTGCCAATATACCATAATACCTTATTGTTTTGTTATGCAGGTTACATGGCCTCCAGCCTGAAACAGTTGGATCTACTAAAGTATATATTTTTCAATAATTTGTACTTTAAGAACTTCCTTTAGTTTGAATATGTTTCTTATGGGTTGACAAGTGTGGCGAAATGGTTTGTTATTCCAAATATATAAGAACATGGAGGAGACACGAGAAGATACAGGGTCGACAGAGCAAGGGCCATCAAATGCTAACATATCATGGTGGCCTTCGGATTTTGTTGAAAAATTTGGATCTGTCGCTTTAGATTCTCAAGACCAGACATTAAAAAATAACGAATCTCCTAGACACTCTGACAAAGATGTTTTGTCACCTCTGAAAGCATCACAAATTCTCTGGCGCACTGGAATGCTTTCAGAACCAATACCAAATGGTTTTTATTCACTCATCCCGGTGAGGATTGATTTATACATTACCTTCTTAGTGCAGTGCAAATGTCTATTTAAATTAATATTGTGCTGTGCATTACGATTTGGTGTCAAATATTAACCCGATGGTCCAAGTATTAGTTTAGTATTACTATTACAAAGCCCAAACTCACTAATTATAACGAAGTTAAGAAACACCTCCTTAGATTTCTTTCTCAATTAGATGATCAATTGATTTCACAATATATACCGAAACAATCTAAAGCTAATCTAAATATGTTCTAACATAACTTATATTTTTCTGTACAACTGAGAGGGTTCATAGACCCCTCACAGTCTCACCAGCAACTATTTCAAAACTAGCTATAATGTCAAAATGACAAAACCGTAAAGGGATCTTCTTTGTCCTCTCTTAATAATTCTTGACATGGGCCATCTCACCTAAAAGCTTAAGCTATTAGATGGTGCTTAGGTCCAATCGGAAGTTATTTTATCTAACAATTCGTCTTAGATAAAAATAACTTCTGATTGGACCTAAGCACCATCTACTAGCTTAAGCACAGGCTTGACTTGTTAAAAATTAGTCTTGGGCTTGGTTTGTTAAGGATAACATAATTTCCGACGAACAAGAAATTAGGTATATTCTGGAATTTGGCCTAGCTAATAACTCAGGATATACCTAATAGCTCAGGCTGGACTTGTTGAAAATTAGTCTCGGGCTTGGTTTGTTAAGGATAACATAATTTCCGACGAACAAGAAATTAGGTATATTCTGGAATTTGGCTCTTGTCACAAAGTATATTTTTTGTGGAAGCATCTTTCTGCAATTTTTGAGAATATGGACCACAATAACAATGGGCATGGTCAATCAGATGAAGGTTCTTGATGGAAGTTGATCATATTTCAGCATGCTTTGTTAAGTTTATCTAGTTTGTAAAGTGCTTTTTCAGCTGTCCAGCCATTTTTACTAGAGTTTTACAATGCTGTTCAATAACCTCTAACTCATTCATAGATCATAGCATGTGTTGTTTGAGTTTGTTGGTGGTGACTAGTGTTCTGGGTCTTGATGTGTGACTATAATGATTATAACATCTTGTTGTATTGTCACTAATTAATCTCTGATAATGTGTAGGAGACAAGACTCAAGGAGCTTTTTGATAGTATTCCTAGCTTGGACGAACTTCATGCTTTGGGTGGAGAGGGTTATAGGGCTGATATCATTCTCGTGGATGTAGAGAAAGATAAAAAGCTATCCATGTTGAAGCAACTGATTGTGGCATTAGTTAAAGGATTAAACTCAAATCCAGCTGCAATGATTAAGAAGATAGCTGGATTGGTATGTATTTACTATATTTTATTGTGCAGCTCATGTTTCTTGTTCAAGTAATACAACTGATTGTTGTTAATATTGCATTTAACTAATTATGCTGTCAAATAATTTCCCAAATAGTCATTGCCATATAATTTTCCAGAACATTCTTATTTTAGATTTTTTGACTGGGTTGTGTTATTTCTTTGCTTTCGGAGTTTAGCCAGCTACAACTTTGATTTGAAGAAATCATTTCATTGTAATTATTAGTGCCAAGTCTGTTAGTTGGCATTACAGGGGGTAGATCATTCGTATGATAACCTTTTAATTGCCTCCATCTATTATATAGTTTATTTTCTAAACTAATTTAAAGATGATTTGCATTTACATTGACCTCTATTTTTGGACAGGTTTCTGATTTTTATAAGCGACCCGGTGTGGAAAGTCCAGCAAAAGCCGCGTTTGATGAAACCTCTCACATTCTTGAGAATCGTGGTGTCCAGATGCTGGGGCAAATAAAGCACGGTTCATGTCGTCCTCGAGCTATCTTATTTAAAGTATTAGCTGATACTGTGGGTCTTGAAAGCAGGCTCATGGTGGTAAGCTCTGATTTCTGTTGGTAGACTTAATTTCTGTGCAGTACCGAGTATACTCTTGCCTGCTTGTTTGCTTTTGTTTCAACATAGTTACATATTTACTATGCGTTTGTCAAAAAATTTATAAGAATTTTTTTAATCTTGTTTACTAGTTAACTTCTCTCTTTTCACCTAGGCAGATAAGGGCACTATTTGTTGCTGTTGTTGTTGCTCAATTTTGTCCATCATTATTATTATATAACTTTCCAAGAGTATGTCTTGTAAGTCGTACCGTGATTCTCTTTAACAGGGCTTGCCCAATGACGGGGCTGTCGAATGTGTAGATTCATACAAGCATATGTCTGTGATAGTTGAATTAAATTCAGTGGAAATGCTGGTTGACCTTATGAGATTTCCGGGTCAATTGTTACCAAAATCAACCAAGGCAGTTTTTATGAGTCATATATCCGCAGCAGGAGAAAGTGATTCAGCAGAGAATGATTCTTGTGATTCGCCATTAGAACCAAATAGTCCTCTATTTGGAGTTTCTGAGAGGTTAGTTCCTAACAGGTTTGAAAACTGTTGCCGTCGTTGCTTGAGTTTACTATAGTTATGTTCCTCTTCAGTTCGATTTTGGTCCCCCTAAGTTCAAATGTACAAAACTGTTGCAGTTTGTTAGAGTTGTCTTAAAACAGATACCTTTAAGTTCATTGTAATAGCTTCCTCTAGAAGCTTCAGAGTTAGTTAGATTCCTCTAGAAACTTCAGAGTTAGTTAGACTGTTAGTTCTATTTCCCTAAATATGCATGAGTTAGTTAGAGGGTTGTAACTAACTGACTCAGGTATAAAAACTACAGTCCCTTACCGTGTAACTCATTTTAACAATTAATACAACTTGTTTTTTCTCAAATTCTCTAGTTTCAACATGGTATCAGAGCTTCTTCTAACAACTAGCTTTAAGTTCATTGCAATAGCTTCCTCTGGAAGCTTCAGAGTTTGATAGGCTGTTAGTTCCATTTTCCTAGATATGCGCTGAGTTAGTTAGAGGGTTGTAACTAACTAACTCAGGTATAAATACTACAGTCCCTTACAATGTAACTCATTGAAACAATTAATACAATTTCTGTTACTCTCAAATTCTCTAAAAAAACATGGTATTCCTCCTAAAAAACATAGTTATTCTATTGCCGCAATTAAGCTCTCGTTGATTAATGTAGATGCATGTGACATTGTGCTACAAATTAATGAGTTGGACCAAATATGGTTTATGATAGAACGTTATGGTGTAATTTGATCCATGTAGCTGACCCCACTTAGGGCCCGTTTGGATTGACTTATTTTTGAGTTTATGAAAAGTAGCTTATGCAAATAAATAAGCTTTTCTGTTTATTCATAAGTTTTCACTAACGAAAATTATATCTTCTTAAGCTTTATTTTCATCAACTACCTTGACAAGCTTAGGAATAATACATAAAAGCTTATTTATTTGCATAAGCTCAAAAATAAGTCAATCCAAACGGGCCCTATGTGGGAAAAGGCTTGGTTGTTGTTGTTGTTGTGATGTTGTGCTACATAGTCTCCTAGCCATCAAATCCAATTACAAAGAGAATATGTGAAGCAGAATGGTATGACAACATCTAAATCAAACTGATGGGGGACTTGAATTTGATCAAATATGAGTTTAATAACTGAGGTTGACACAGTTGCAAACGAGAAAATGTGGAGCAAAGTCGGAATTGAATGAAACTCAAATGCATAAAAGTTTTACAAATCATTTTGCTTTCTACTTTTGATTTCAATTTCTAATGACACATTTACCATGCAATTGTCAAGTTGATCTTACACTGAACATCAGATAAAAAATAACCTTCGTGTATTCTCGATAGGAAGTGAATTGTGAGATTATTGGTACAAAGCCATTAGGCTTCTATCATTATAGCTGTTATTGCAGCTACTAGAGTGGTCAATTGATTGATATTGGTTTACTTTGTCCCCTCTTACAGTGCTGAGAAGGAGGAAAACCTTCAGTTCAATAGAAGATTTGAAGTGTCTTCAAATGTAACAGGCCTTTCCCTGAGAAATATGATGTTACGATCAAATAGCAGTTTGAGGTAATACTTTCTATTGCATATCCTGATATGTTTCATGCTCCTTTCCCCTTTGTTTTCACCTCATTAGAACATGTATTCACTTATAGTTTCACTTTTGTTAGTGTCAATTTTTTACTTAATTGTGAAACTTTGTTTGACTAGAAAGAATATCTAAGACATGCACTGTACCAACTATTTCTTGTTAACTGATTCTGTTAATTAGCTCAGTTTGTCTCATAGTGAACCCAATATTGCAACTGCGTTTGGTCGCCGTAGTCGGAGAAAGGCCATTGCCGAACAGAGGACTGCTAGTTCAAGGTTATTCATAACTCCTTTTATTTTTAATTTTGGAATGATGAGTAGGCATATGTTCACTTTAGGTTCAGTCATGTTTTGGAATGATGAGTAGGCATATTTTTGTTTTCATAATTTTTTTTCTTCTTTTTCCTTCTCTCTCTCTCTCTCTCTCTCATACGTGAAGTTTTATACTGTTGATGGGTCGAGCCTAGGGTGTATGACACTACAAGGCATAGCTGTAGATATTGACACTTAAATTGATGCTAGGACACATCACTTTTTTCTTTTTAACTGATTTCTGTTTATGTTATCATTTTATGAACTCTGATTTCTGTTATCATTTTTTGAACTCAGTGGCAATGATATCTAAACGATCTCCCAAGTCATACATAACTTTAAATTTATTGCGAGTCCTTTTGTGTTTCAAATTTGGGTAAGCTTTCTATAAAAGGAGTTTATCTTAAACTAAGCAAGTAAAGGTGTATACACTATCCACCATTAATTTGATTTAATGGGCATCATGATCGTGACTCACTAAAGGGTTGATAATACCCTTACTTTCTCTCTTCAGTGTAGCTTTGCCCCCAAATATTTCTAGTTACCACATGGCAATCATCTTCTTAATTTGTCCATGTACATGTTGTCTATTTGCATATAGAGGCAAGGGTATTTAAGCGATCTCTGTATTGTATGCATAAACTTAACAATTGAAATATTCATGGTCTGTCTTCTTATGTTTGAAATATTTCTGGTTTTGCAGTCCAGAACACCCATCATTTCGAGCACGTGCACGGTCCATGCTTAGTGGTGATAGGACAGAATTCAGAGATTTTGCTGATGATCAAGCTACATCAAGGTTTTTACTTTAAGGGTCCCTTAATATTTTCTTATACCCGATTATGTCTATATAGTTTATAAGGCCTTGCATGTTTTTGTCCGCATCATATGCATTTTTTCTAGATGCCACAAAATATTGTAAAGTTGAAAGAATCTTGCCTAAAAACTTGTCTATTAATCTTTAATATCCTCACATTTAGTGTGTATCTCTAAGCGCTGCTATCAAAGCTGACAAGGCCTAAAGCTAAAGAAGTAAACAAAAGTATAAAAAAGATAGATGTAAATTTTAATCATCTTAATTATCATCACTCGAGACTTATTTTTCTCTGCTCATAGAGATTTGTTGTTCAAGTTGTTGCTTTAAGTCGATGTTTTCATATTTATGTTCCTTGATGTGAGTGTGCCTTTCCTCTTCAAATAGATTTGTTAAATTGGACGGGATTTTAAGGAATATAAATATTGTTTGCTATAGGCTTTTGTGGAATTATATACACCATATTTTTGTCCTTTTTCCTTAATATCTCATTATTTAATTAGATGATTTATGAGGCGTTCATCCATTTCTCAGATCCAGCTATAGATCAGATGGTGCATCCTCATCAGAAGCTCGTAGGATACGACGAAGAAGCATCAGCATTACGCCAGAGATTGGGGATGATATTGTAAGGTTGTTTATTGTTCCTTAATGCTTCTGGGTTTGTACTTGCTCCTTTCTGGAGTGTGTTGTACTTGGTTTGCATTGTGTGGTCTTTGGAATGTTGGTAAATCGCTGCTTTTTCATTTTTTTAGCTAGTTGTATTCCACATTATTTTTTATTTGGACATTTGCATGCTCATGCCAGTTCCTTGACGTGTTATAGGTGATAATTTCCCTGGATCATTCTGTTAACTAAATGTGCTCGTGTAATATCTAGTTGATCAACTTTTGATTTATCAAAAACTTACCTTCAAGCTTAAGAGTTTTGTTTTCCTTTTCTCTTTTAGTCAATTGAGTTTTTTGTTGGGTTAACAACATATTCTGTTAGTAATTTCAGACTGTTACTTGCTGAATCTTATTGATCAGTATAAAAAAAAAAGATTCTGTTGGCTCTCATGCAGATGCTTAGGTCGGGAGACTTAGGACTATTTATTTGTATCTATCAAGTAGTTTCATAAGATTCTGGCCACTTGGAGGCTGGATCAAACATATCATATGAGCAAACATAATGTGTTATGACATTTGAAGTTAGGTATCATTCATGAGTAGTGCTTGGAACACTCAATTTAAAACTCAATTTCCAAGACTCAACCAAGGCACTTTGGTGCTTGCTTTTTGTGATGTGTGCGATGCATTTGGCTTGAATGCAATACAAGAAATTTTAGCCACAAATATTTATCTCCCAATTTTTACGGAACAGACTTGTTTTAGTGCATTGGATGTGCAAGCACCTCCTGGGTAGGTCATAGGGGAGGGAGATAGGTGACCTAGTAGAGTATCAAGTATTTAATATTACTGTCACACCCAGGTAGGTCAGTGTCAACTAAGCTAAAAACTCATTGCAAGACTTTTCTTTACCTGATATGAAAAGAATGTTTTTATTTGTTTTTCTTTATTCATCTCTGTTTTTAGAAGATTCCTTATTCTTGTGCCATGCACCATTCCTTAATCTTGTGCCATGCACCCTTCCACATTTTCTATTAATACTTGTATGCAAAATCAAAATGCTTTGGTCATGATTGCATGATCAGGTAATCTTAGATTGTAATTCAGCTCAACTTCCAAATGAACTAATTTGATAGGTTATCATGAGTAGCGGCTGCTATTTTATATTGCTTTATGCTAAATATCTAATGCACAGAATGCATGATTGTAAATTATAATACATGCGTATGTTAGGTGCATTAACATGCATGGTTATTTGTTGTATTAGTTATGTATTGTATATCTGTGTAATTGAATTTAAGTATTTCAAATACTGTAACTCTTGATCTATTCATTGTAGGGCTGTACGTGCAATGAATGAAACACTAAAGCAAAATCGTCTTATGAGAGAACGAGGGGATGATAACTCATTCTCCCATTCTCCGAGCAATAGAAGTAGTGATGCAGATCTTCATAAAAATGTATGTCTTCTCTATTTTGCTAACAGTGAAGCATGCTTTTATTGAAGCCTTTTTTCTCTGCCTGTGAATCTTCATCATTTTGTCAACCATTTCTTTTATCTTGTCTCTAAACTCTTAGAATTTGGGTTGGGCCTATCTCAACCCTACAAAACTGGCTTGTATGGCGAGGGCTGCCCAATCTTTATAAGCACTAGGCAGGCCATTTCTCTAGGCAACAAGGCACTAAATCCACCTCTTCACACTGAACACAATGGAAGTGTTGGAGACTGCAATGAAGGCCAACCCAAATGCCGCAATTAGGCGGTTAGAGACGGGCTGCAATGAATGTGGAATTTCCAACACACACCCTCACGCTCGGGCCCAATGAGCCTGAAGCTTGGATGATGCGGGAAGCCCAAGAAAGGATCTAGGATTGGCACTGATGCCATCTCAGGTTTTATATTGGGCCTAACTCATCCCTACAAAACCGGCTTGTCAGGTGAGGGGCTGAGGGCTGCCCAAACTTTGTAAGCACTACATAGGCCATATCTATAGCAATGTGGGGCTAAATCCATTCCTAAGGTGTTTGAGGCTGCAATGAAGGCAACCTAAATACTGCAATTAGGGACGGACGCAATGAAGGCATGATTTCCAACGTAAACTATACCTTTGACCTATTGTTTGGATTCGTGATAGTCCTGAATCTCCTGATGACATCTGCCAATTGATAAGTTACAAATTTCAGTGTAATACAGTAATTCTTTTTTCTTGAGTCGTGAACAGTACTTGAAGACAGATTTCAATCTGATTGATTTCAGGGCCATTTGAAGGGATTTATGGCATTGATTTGGTGATTATGATGCCATACAAAAAAGTAAAGAAGATCTGGTACCATGGAAACATTAAGTAAAACATTGGAAAAATTTAGAACAAAAGAAGACCTTTGGCATTACTCGTAGGGTTTGATTTCATCACACAGAATCAAGAAAAAGCAATATACTGTCATAACTCTTGAGGCTGTTTTTCTTTTCTATGTTGAAAAAGAATGCATTAGAGCAAGGTAGTCAGAGTCGAGATCCTAGGCAAGATCGGAGAGGGGTCACATGATCGTGAGTCGGGGGATGTAACACGGATCGTAAGATCTTACCAAATTCACTAATCGACAGATATATGTCTATACATTAATGTGTATGCATAAAAAATAATATATATATATATATATATATATATATATATATATATATATATATATATATAAAAAAACACTAAAAAAAACAT